>Ga0041059_1002176_pt1 | contig 14912 bp, 12 predicted proteins | sample AraColnosormetaG_FD_56232 | JGI IMG/M metagenome (GOLD analysis project Ga0041059, IMG submission 56232) | Arabidopsis roots microbial communities from North Carolina, USA - Col MF nosort | ecosystem: Host-associated > Plants > Roots > Unclassified | place: USA: North Carolina | collected...
AAAAAAAAAAAAGTAAGTAAGGTAAGATAATTAAAAAATATATATATATATATTTTTTTTTTAACAGGTATGAAATCCCAAATCAGTATTTTAGGAATACAAGGATATAAAACAATGGAATATATAAAATGTGAAATGTCAAAAGGATATGTATATATGTAAAAGTACAGCCGGTTTCGAAGTCAAAATTGGTATTGAAAAAATGTAAGATAAAATAATTAGTAAAAATTAGATATATTCTTGTTTCTTATTTTGTGTGTATATATAATCAGAATTTTAGGAATATAAGGATATAAAACAATAAATATGAAATGTGAATGTTAAAAAGGAATATGTAAATATGTAATCATAAAGCTGGTTCTGATTTTTATATATAATTAGTCAAATATATGAGCTGTATGCATGCCTATTGTATATAAATTAGTCAAAGTTTCAAGTATAGATTATTTTCCTTTTTCAACCAATTTTTATGTCATATTTGAAATTGTACATGCATTTGTAGTTTTAAAATCAGTCTACTTATATAGCTATATATTCGAATTCTTCACATTCGATGTTACACACAAATTTGCATCAATTAATTTTGTTTGTGTATATAGGGAAGGAGCCCAGTTTGCTTTTAACGGGCCGTAAAGTGGTTTACAATATAAAAACAACACGGGCCGTAAAGCAAACCCGAAAGAGATTATTACATGAACTGGGTTTATGGATCTCGGTTTTCCATCTTAACCGATTCAAATTGAACAGATACCGGTTATTAAAATAAACCGGAGACTTTAGGTTCAATCTCGGTTTCGGCTAATCTGAAGCAATTGATCTGTGGAAAAAGCAAAGCAAAGGTCGAAAACAAATTCCATTCTTGAAGCTGTGAACAAGTAAGCTCTTTCACTTCATCATCTTCTTCTTCTTCCTCAAAGTTTAATTGGGTATCCACTTAGGTGTGTTGTAATGTCGCTGAAGTTGGGATTGTTATCTCCAAGTAGTTAGCTTCTCTGGGTCTGTTTCGATGCAATGGTGGGAGATTCCTTCATAACTTGGTGTAGAATTATAGGATTCCCTCTATAGTTCTGTTTGAAGTTCCCATTTCTGGAGATTGACTTGTTCACGGTTCTATGGGGACAATATGAGACAATGCCCATAAGGTGTTTGTGAAATTGTCTGCCTGAGAGTTTTTGGGTTTGGAATCATTCTTTGATAAAATATATGACCTGTAGTACACGAGGCTAGTTTTTTTTTCCTATCAGGTCAACTTGTGCATTTACTGGTATATGTTTGTTTACAGTTTTACACGATAAAGGTCGGTTATTTATCGTTTTTTCAGCTATTTGGTGTTTCTGATTGATTTGCAGTTGTAGTTACCAGCTTGGCTATTCAAGAAAGGTTCCAGCATATAAAATTTATGGCATATGCAACAGGAATAACGTTTGCCTCAAGGAGTATTTTGCCTATTTGTTCCAGAACCTTCTTATCTCCCTTGCGTGTCGCTTCTTTACTCGTCTTTCCTGAGAAATCATCTGCAACTTTCTTCAGAAGGGTCCAAGTTCCTCACCTTTTTTCCACTTCTACTACTACTCTGTTCTCTTCTGTTAAGTGTTCAATTCATTCTACTTCATCTCCTGAGACAGAGAATCAAGCTGTTTTTCGCCCTAATGTAGTCGATATACTTGAAGAAAGAGGTCTCCTCGAGTCAATCACAAGCGAGAATCTCAGGTCAGCTTGTTCTGATCCTAAAGTAGCTCCTTTAAGGGTCTACTGTGGGTTTGATCCAACGGCTGAGAGTTTACACTTGGGTAATCTACTTGGTATCATTGTGCTTTCTTGGTTCCAAAGATGTGGACATCAAGCCGTTGGTTTAATTGGTGGTGCCACGGGACGGGTTGGTGACCCATCTGGTAAAAGCTTAGAAAGACCTGAGCTTGACGCTGATACACTGGAGAAAAATATTGCGGGGATTACAAAAATCATTATCAAGATTCTAGGTAGTAATCCGAGTCCCGGTGGCTCTTACGTGATTTTTAATAACTATGACTGGTGGAAAGATATGACAATGCTCGACTTTCTGAACAAAGTCGGTAGGTTTGCTAGGGTTGGTACTATGATGGCAAAGGAGAGTGTGAAGAAGAGATTAGAATCAGAGCAAGGTATGAGCTACACCGAGTTCACTTATCAGTTGTTGCAAGCCTATGATTTTCTTCACCTGTTCAAGAACGAAGGGATCAATGTTCAGATAGGTGGCAGTGATCAATGGGGGAATATAACAGCTGGAACTGATTTGATCAGGAAGATTCTCCAAGCAGAAGAAGCGGCTTACGGGCTAACATTTCCTCTCCTACTGAAAAACGATGGAACGAAATTCGGGAAATCAGAAGATGGAGCAATCTGGCTATCTCCTTCGATGTTATCGCCTTATAAGTTCTATCAGTACTTCTTTTCAGTTCCAGACGTTGATGTGATACGCTTCTTAAAGACATTAACATTTCTGAGCTTGGATGAGATAAAGATCTTGGAAGATCAAATGAGCAAACCCGGCTATGTTCCCAACACCGCACAAATCAAACTCGCTGAAGAAGTAACCAGATTCGTACATGGCGAAGAGGGTTTGAAAGAAGCCATTAAAGCAACAGAAGCTTTAAGACCAGGTGCTGAGACAAAGCTTGATTGGAACTTGATTGAGAGAATAGCAGAGGATATACCTTCTTGCTCACTGCCTATTGATCGAGTGTCGGGTTTATCGATTGTGGATCTATCGGTTTCTGCAGGTTTGTTTGAGAGCAAATCTGCTGCGAGGAGAATGTTGAAGCAAGGTGGGTTTTATATGAACAATGAGAGAGTTGATGATGAGAATAAGAGAGTGGACGAAGAGGATATTGTTGAAGGGAGAGGTCTTGTTCTATCAGCAGGCAAGAAGAATAAAGTGGTCGTTAGAATTTCCTGATTTTTTTTCATAACAAATCTGTACTCATTTTATTACGTATTTTGTTATGAACTAACGTTGAATCACTAATGGTTTATAACTTTTCTCAACTGAGCTAAAATCAAAACATGTCATTTTAAAGAAAATCAAATGCAAACCGAAAAATTGACCATGGTAAACTGATTCACTTCTTAAATCAAAAGCTAAAAGAAATTGAACCCAAGTGAAGGCTTATTGGCAAATGCTGGAAGAATACAAAAGATAATTCCAGTAACAAAAGAACAAACCAGGTATCTTCTGGGATTTCAAACCAAGAAATAACATCTTCAACAGCTAGTCCACATTGTTAGAACAATGATAAGTATCGGATCCAATTCTATGCTTCAGCAAGTAAGTTGCCATCTTCCGTTACCTTGGCTTCAGATTCCATCTCTTTAACTGCCCTTATAAGCCCCTGACTGATCGCATTCAAGTGCAAGCCTTTCTGCTTCATCTCCTCAAACAGCACCTCTGCTTTTTCCCAATCCAGAGCTTTGAGGCAAAATGATTGTATCAGCTTATTGTACTCATCAGCATTAGGCTGCACCCCGAAACGATCCATTTCGTTCAAGAGTTTCAGAGCTTCGTCATATTCTTCAATCTTGCAATAGCCTCGGATGAGTGCGTGATATGTCACAGGACTAAGCTTCTTATGTTTCTTTTTCGCCTCTGCGAGAATCTCTTGAGCTTCATCCATCATCCCTCCTTTAGCATAACCGCTAATGATGACAGTGTATGTGTACACATCTGGTTTCAAACCTCTACTCTCCATCAACTTTAAAACTTCTTTTGCTTCATCCAGATCTCCAGTTTTCGAACAAGCATGGACAACCAAATTAAAAACCGCATTCCCAGGAGCAGGCCCTTTAGAAATCATATCTAAAAGCAAAGCTTTAGCGTCTTTAACATTTCTCATTCTGCATAAACTATGGATAACATCAGAAAATGGTTTTATCCCACGTCGTCTAGCTTCTCCAGATAAATCACCCAACATCTCCTGAGCAAACGTGATAGTCCCATCATTCTTGCAGAGTGCAGTTATCAGAGTAGCCACAAATCTAGGAGGCAAAGATTTCTCTTTCGTCTTTGCCAATTCATAAACCGAATAAGCCTCTTCGGCCTTCCCTTCCTTACAAAACCAAGTTATGATGTTACCCATCTGTTCTCCCTCCGATAACACACCACTCTTAAGCATTTTCTCACATACAGAACATGCCCAATCCATAAACGACCGCTTACAAAGCGCCTCCAGTGTCAAATAATATGTTTTCGCATTCGGAGTAAACCCAAACTCTTCGGTCTTACTAAACACATCAAAAGCAGCTTTGGATTTACCAAGTTTCCCAAACAAGGCAATCAGTTCATTCAATATCTCCAAATTCAAAACACCACAACTCTCTTTCTCACCTATCTCCTTAACCAAATCCCACAAACCATAAGCATCCATTCTACGTGTATCACTAGCAATTGCTACAAGAAGAGATTCTACAAGCGAGGTGGTAACAGTAATCTCTTCATTCTGAGTTGCCCACTTCAAAAACCTAATCAAATTCTTACCTGAAATTCCTGGGGATTCAAACACTCTTACCACAAAATCTAAGTGTAAATCGACATTAAGCGCATTAAGACCAAACTCCAAGGATTCTTCATCACTCCGTAACAAAGACAGTACAGATTCCAGCTTTTCGTCATCAAATTGGTAAACCTCGTTTTCTATTGCAACAATCTCTGAATCTCCATCTTCACCAACAGCTTCCACGGAAGTACCACCATAATCGCCACTTTCTGAAAATCCCAAAGCGGAAGCAACCGATTCTTCAAGGGTAAGCTCTGCGGCTGACGAGATTGGGATCTCATCGGCAGGTAACGAGACTGGGTTCTCTTCCGTAGGAGGGCTCGTGGAGAAGAACCTGATGTTTCGAACAGAAGCATTTCCAGACGACTCGAGATATGAAAATCTCGAAAGAGAGGTAAGCGAATGAGTCGTCTGGGTCTTCTTCTTCGAGATTCGAGTAACAGCGAGATTCCGAGACGCATTTTGCGATCTACAGAGAAAGGATCTCAACATTTCTACTATCTCTCTCACTCAGAGACTATCTTCAACAGCAGTTCCTGATTCTAAACCCAAAACCCTACTCTCTCTCTGTCTCGCAAAGTTCGGATCTTTAAGGAGATACAGTAATTAATTCTTAATTGCAATGAATCAAATGAAGGACTTTTTGTTACAAAATGTTTCACAAAAGCACAGTAATTTCAATATGGTTCAACATAAACCAAATCAAACCAAACCAGGTGAAATAGAAATAACACAAAACCATAGCGAACGAACTCGAATCTCTCAACTAACCGGCTCTAAACCGAAGGAAGGAGCTAAAAACCAAAGAGAACAATTGCAACGAAACCAACATCAACAACAAAACCGCCGCCAAAAACGCTAGAATCTGCCAAGAACCATAAACATAAACCTCAACCAATCTTCCGATCTTCACTTTCCACCGTCCGGTATAATAACGGTTAACATCCTCGATAGTCTTATCCAAAAAACCAACTTTGGTCAACCTCACAGATTTGCTCATACCATTCCACATCTCTGCAGCTTCTTGATCACTCTTGAGACGGCTCACAAGAACGCCTTGTTCTCTAAGCAACCTAACGTCTTCTTCCGAATCTATTATTCCGTTTATTAGCTCTGTGTAACGAGTGAATACTAATGGTCCTGAAGTGTTCGTAGCTTCGTAAGCGACAAGGTTCCGAAGGACTGTTTCTGTGTTGATGTCTAGGTTTATTACAGGGAGGTAGAATTGGCCAGAGTTTGAATCGAAAGTTACCGTTGAAATGTTACCGTGTGCTGTTGGTTTGAATCTAACTCCGGCTTTGTGGAGATCGGAGACTGATGGGATTGTAAGTTCTTCCACAAGAGGAGGCTTTTCGATATCAAGAATCGAAACCGATTCTTGTCTCGTTGTTGTTGCTTCGTTTTCTTGTCTTGTGAAGAGATAATCAGCTGAAAGTTTCAGAGCCATGAATCCAGGAAGATTCGATATGATTCTCCACGGGAATCTCAAGATTAAATCCGCAGGTCGAGACGCGAAAACCCTTTTGAATTGATGCTTAATCTCATCCATAAACCTAATTGCTCTGTTTCCGCCATTTTCGTCTGCTCTGTTTTCTTCGTCATCTTCTTCTAGCTCTTCTTCTTCGATTCTCGGAACGATCATCTGATACAAGAAGTCTAAGATATGATTACACTCTTGAAACTGAGCCTTCAAAATCTGATCATCGTCGAATTTGATAACGAGAGGAGAGAGATCTTTGCATAGACCCGTAAGAACAGAGAGCAGTAGATCATCAGCTGATTCAGTCGATTCAAGCTGAAACTCGAGTGTTTTCCTCAAAACGAAAAGTGGGATTTGGTTCTCGATCATCATTATATCTCTAAGAATCTCGTTATGACCAACTCTGTTAATCAAAGTCTCCACCTTTCTAAAACTGTAAATCTTAAGAAACTCGATCAAGAACGATGAATCTACCGCCATTATCCACAACAGAGTCTCTCCGTTAAACCCGATATACTTATGATAACAAGCTCGAATCTTAATCTCCATGGATTGTAATTTCTCTACAAGATCATGAAACCTGAAAGAGTTATATTGATTTCGAATTTTTCTCGCGATCATTAGTTTATACCTCTCCATTTCGTGAAGCTCTGGTTTTAGACAGTGATAAGGTCCGATCGAAACTCGGTGAGGTGTGTATGAATCTGGATGGCTACACATTAATGCTTTAGGAACATTGAAAATGCTGACTGTGACTTCTTCGAGATCGTGTTCTTCGAGCTCTGCATCGAGAGATTTTTGGACATTGATGACCCATCGAGTTTCGTCAAACCTGTGTTGCTCTGTAGATGAAAAAATTGGTTTTTTAGGTAACATGGTTCTTAAATTTTAGAAGCAGCTCAAGATCTTGGATCGAATCATTCTTCTTCTTTCAATCTGAGAGTAAAGAAGAGAAGAAGAAACAGTTTTTGTCCTATTTGCAGTTATGGTTTCATCAAGACTTTACTCTGTTTCAATGGTATTGAAACGGCCTTCAAGTTTCATCTTGAATAAACTGTGTGAACCGAATTAAAGATTCACAATTCGTTTTTTTTGTTCATCAAATAATTAGTTCGGTTGGAATGAGTCGGTTCAATTTAAGCAGACGAAAACACACAAGACATAAACTTATATTTGCTTCGTAAGGATAACATATCCGTGTTCAGGATAAAAATATCCTTGTCTCGGACAAACAAGAACCCAACTTGGCCCATTGGGCTTGCCAGTCTTGTTCTGGAACAAAGGAATAGCAAAAAACACTAGCCGTTACACACACAACAACAACTCACTCTGTCGGTGATCTGTCCTTCACTTCTGTAAAGCCTCAACGGTCATATTTGGAAAATCAGACCGTTTAAATCGCTCTCTACATAAACCCAAATTCATAACTCACCCAATCACAATTCGCAAGCTATCTTCCTTTCTTCTTCGCAATCTCAAAATCCAAAATTTTCTGCAACCCGAATCAGAAACCTCCAACATCGTCATGGGTTTAATTCCTCAACCACAAGAATCGATCCAAGAATCTCATTACTACACACATAAACTCTTCCTCACTGCAAACTACGTCCTCCTCGGTGCATCGTCAAGCTGCATCTTCCTCACTCTCTCTCTCCGTCTAATCCCTTCACTCTGCGGTTTCTTCCTCATCCTCCTTCACGCCACCACGATCGCAGCCGCCGTCTCAGGCTGTGCAGCCGCATCTTATGGTAAGAACCGGTGGTACGCAGCTCACATGATCGCAACTGTCCTTACCGCCATTTTCCAAGGCTCAGTCTCTGTTCTCATCTTTACCAACACTTCGAATTTCCTCGAGAGCCTTAACTCTTACGTCCGTGAGAAAGAAGCGTCTATGATCTTGAAACTAGCTGGTGGGCTCTGTGTTGTAATCTTTTGCCTTGAGTGGATCGTTCTTGTTCTCGCCTTTTTCTTGAAGTACTACGCTTATGTCGATGGTGATAACAATGGAGTTGCTATGAAAAGGACTGGTAAGGTTCAGAGTGAAGAGACTCTCAAAAATTCCCCATGGGCGTTCCAAGTTTGAAGAAAAATTCACTTCTTGTAATGATTTTGTTTAAGAGAAGAGAGGTTGTATCAAATGTTAGTTTGATCTGTGTTTCAGGGTTTGGTTTATATGTATTGAAGAATTGAATTGGTTGATTACTTTGTTGATGATTCTATATGTCTTGCATAAGAAAATTTTAATTGATGATATTCAAGGAATATGTGTACCCAAGTTCTCTAGAACATTATTGCCAAACCACTCTTTATTTAAGAGAGAACATTCTTTAGACTGATACAACAAAAAGAGAATCAAAAAGGTAAAGGAAAATCTTAAGTCTTGTTCTTGGTAAACCATACAATATCTAAGAACACTCAAACACATTTTCTTTGGTCTTGACTGATTCAAACAAGAAACATAACCTAACCACATAACTTTATCTACAATGTTCCGTATAAAACAAAACACATTCAAATGAACTTTCGTGGTCTTAAAAACTGGTCCTTCATTGGTGAAATGGTTGGTGAAGACCTTTATGACTTACTTGGGATAATTGGAAAGAGAATTGTGTAGTAAACTTCTTAAGCCCTGATATTTCGACCAAATATCCAGCTGAATGGTATGTTTTTGGCAGCTTCTTTGGCTCTTCCTTGAGCTCTCTCTTCAATTTTACGGATTCTTGCAGGTAGTCCGCAGACAAAGTCCTGTCAAAGGAAATGATAGAGTCAGAATTCAAGTTTAGGTCCCGATCAGATCATCAAAAACACAAAACAGTATATCTAATATAGTATTCATGACCAAAAACTACTACAAGATTGTTATAAGTATTCATAAACTTGGAGGTTTCATCACAAGAAGTTTCATGGAGGTAATTTACCTGGGCCCTGTGTCCTTCACTAGAAAGGTCTGTCAAAGTCTCCACATTCCACCGTTCAACAAGAAACTCCAGAATATCAGCATAGTCCTTGGCAGTGTAGACACCGAGCCTCTGGGCAACGGTTGAGAAGTGCTCAAACAGGTTATCATCTTGGCCATCATACATTAAATGTGCAGGCATTGATATCTTTTTCTTCATCATATCAGCCAGGCCCAAGATCGTGCCATCAGGGTCAATTTCAAAGAGCTTCTCTACAATCTTGGTGTAAGCAGTCTCATGACGCCTCTCATCAGCAGCAATGGTCCCGCATATCTGCGCAAGTTTCAAATCTCCACGATCTTTCGCCAGTCTGGCAGTGTTTCCATGGGAGATGAAGGTCGCTCTTTCTTGAAATGATGTGTAGATGAAACCCAAGTAAGGGTTGTTTTCAGTTTTTGGATCCTAAGGACATAAGACAAATCGATCAATCTTACATTGAATATTAGGAATACAAACTTTACACAATGGAAATCCGTAAAGTGATTAATGTGGCAGCTAAGCAGCACTCCAATTCTATCTTCAGAACTTGAAACATAAAAAATGCGTATGTTGCTAACATGAAGATTTGCAGATAGTCATTGTGAAGTCAATATAAGCCATACTAAGAAATGACAAGATAAGTTCCAAAAAAGTAAAACTGATAAATGGTTCCAACTTATTCCTCTTCTGTTCCCCTACCTATGGAATTTTAACAATCAATTCAAACAAGCATGTAACGATTGTATCCCCATCCCCAGTCACTTCCTAAAGCGCAAATGCAACTTTAGGAGATTATGGGTTAAAGCAAAAAAGAAAGTTAGCAGAGCTTACCATTCCAGAACCAATCAGGTACTGAATAGTCTTTTCAATCTGCCTCATGTCTACCCGACCAGACAGATAAAGATACTTGTTAAGGAGATCCCCATGTCTATTCTCCTCAGCAGTCCAAGCCCTGGTCCATATAGCCCAAGGAGTAGGACTAGCTCCTGTCTCATCCCTAACACCATCCAATGTGTTCAACATGGTCTGGTAAGTAGGAAGTGCTTCTTCAGTGATCATATCCCCAACAAGCACCACAAAATAGTCATCAGGAAGTTCCTTGCACCTTTCCCTTAGCTCCTTGACTTGGTCATAGAATCCTTCCGACTCAGGTTCGGGAAGAAAATCGGTAGGCTGCCACGATTTCTCAACAGGTTTTAAATAAGTCAACAGGGTTTCATCAGCCCATCCTTCTAAAGACTTAAAGATCTCTAACTTTTGTGGCGGCATTGAATGTTTGACTTGGACATGCACCTCTCTGGGAGGGATATACAGTTTCCTTCCATTCGTAACCTCTCTGTAATTAAAACCAAATAAAGCTTTAGAAAAAGTCTAAGCAGCTACTACACCAACAAGCTTTCTTAACATAATAATCAAACAAGAGAATAAATGAACGAAGTAATGATTTAGCATAGTAGTCTTATGGGTCAACAACCAAGTAAAAAGAAAGTCATAAACACAAAACAATTCATGCATGCGTTTGGGAAAGTTGAAGAGATTATCAAAATTTAACATAGAGACAAAGATTGTCCTTTGCATGTAAGGATAGCTTTTCAAATAAATAAAAAATAAAAAAAATCAAGATTCTTTGATCTAAAGAAATCTCCCAGATAAATCAGAAAACCAGTAAAAATGAAAGATTTTTTAAACACAAATGAAGCAAATTCCTCATTTCACAAACCAGAAACTAATACATGTGATCATATAACTCGTAACTACACACAATGAGAGTGCATTGGGAATCAAATTGATGAAAATAAGAAACTGGATCAACCAAAGCCCAGAGGTTTATCATCGATACTCAAACCAAACTCCAGATCAGAACAAATTCAAAGCATTAAAGAAAAATAAGCTCACGAATTGGAAATAGAGAGATTAAAACTCACGTAGTCGCAGAGCGAATCGTAGAAGCCATGGAAACTCTGGAAGATCTGGATCCCCTAGCTTGACAAGGACGATAGACGTAAGATGAAGGGGAGAAGACGATCCGATCCATAGCCATCGCCATTTGATTCTTCTCTAACAATCGAAAATGATCAATGAACAAAAAAAACAAATCCCAGATTTTAAAAAGAAATCTTTCGATTATTTCTATGCTGTGTGAGACTGTGAAAAGAGACAAGGTGAAGAAGAAACTTTGGGCGTGATGATCGAGCCAAGGGGACATTAATATACAACTTTTTTCTTCTCTACAATATCCCTCAGCTACTCTTTTAATTACGTCTATGCCACTCAGATATTTTCTTTGCTTAATTTTCAAGCCCATGGGCCATATGGTAGTTATAACCCAGTGTTTCACTAAAACGCAAGATCTTTTAGCGTTTCTTTATTACATTTACTTCCCATATTACATTAGTAAGGCCCATAACGTTTAAGAGTCTAATACAGTGAAACGCAACAACCATTGTCGTTTAGAGTTCAACTTCTCTCCCGTAAATCCAGCTGAACGAAACAGAAGGTTTAGACTTTGACGCACGTTTGACTCTATCGTCAGCTCTTTCCTCTAACCTCCTGATCCTCTGCGGCAAGGTACACAGATAATCCTGTGCTCTCCTTCCTTCACCGGACAAACCCATCCCTAACTTCTCCACCTCCCACCGCCGCAACAAAAACTCCAAAATCCCTGCGTAATCCGTCGCGGTATACACTCCGATTCTCTGCGCCACAGCAGCGTAATGATCGAACAGATTGTCATCGCGACCGTCGTGCATCAGCTGAGCCGGCATCGTGATTCGCTTCCTCATCATACTCGCTAGAGCTTGTACGGTACCATCGGGATCAATCTCGAATAGCTTCTCGACGATCCGCGTATACGCCATCTCGTGCCGCTTCTCATCCGCCGCGATTGTTCCACAGATTTTGGCGAGAGTTGTGTCGCCGTATGTCGTGGCTAGCTTCGCCGTGTTGGCGTGGGAGATAAAAGTTGCTCTCTCTTGAAAAGAAGTGTAGATGTAGCCGTTGTAGGGATTGTTCTCATATTTGGTGTCCTGAAAAATAATTATAAACTTGTCAATATGGTCCCAAAGAAATTATAATTTACATTTTGAGCACACCTATATTTATGGGAGTGTAACAATTTGGCCAATACCAAAAAGAACGTACCATGCCGGATCCGATAAGATATTGAATAGTCTTTTCAACATGTCGCGTATCAACACGACCTGATAAGTAAAGGTACTTATTCAACAAATCACCGTGTCGATTTTCCTCCGCCGTCCATGCTCTAAGCCAAACCGCCCACGGTGTTAGACTAACACCGGTCTCGTCTTTGGCTCCGTCGAGAGTGTTCATAACCGTTTGATAAGTCGGTAATGCTTCTTCGGTGATCATATCTCCGACAAGAACTACAAAGTAATCGTCAGGGATCTCTTTTGTTCGATCTCTTAGCTCTTTCACTTGTTCGTAGAATCGGTCTTCGTCTTTGGTTTCTGGCAAAAAGTCTTGTGGTTGCCATGAAGTTTCGACGGGTTTGAGGTAAGATAATAAGTTTTCTTGGGCCCAATTCTCCATTGATTTGAAGATCTCCAGTTTCTCTTGTGTTATTGTGTGTGTCACTTGGTTTGATACTTCTTTGATGGGTCGAAACGTCTTGCTGTAACATTTTCATCGTTAATTAAGAACACTGTTATTTTGATCAGGTTCGTGTCTTATTGTAATTTATAGAACATATGTTAATATGCAAGTATATAAAACCCAATGAGTGAAAAAGTTATTAACAATACATTGAGATCAACGCGAAGAATTGAAGATCTAAAAAGAAAAAAACTCGCCTCGGGTTAGTGGCAACACACGAAACTTGAAGATGACGAGGAGGAGAAAAACTAGATCCCAAACAAGTAGTCTGCATAAAAGATACCGCGGTCGCGGGATTCTGCTTCATAGCCACAGTCATCGTCGAGTTCAAGAGCAGAGCCATCATCGTCATTTATCTATCTCTCTCTTTTCTTATTGCCCTTGTGCCTCTGCGTTAGGAGGAGAGAAGAGTATATATGTATATAGTGAGTGAGTTGACAAAAGATAGAGTGTTATACATGTTACCCCTAGCCAGTTGTAATTATTTATTCTTCTATGATCAATATGACGAGTTGTCATAGACTTAAAGATCTATTAAACATGTTATCGCAAAGACAGAAAATCTCTACGCAAATAATATAACTTCTTGCCGTTTGCATTGCCCTTGAAATATTGTTTTTATATACATTCGATCATAAATTTCTTACAATTTTAATTATATAAAATTGTCTACGCAAATAATATAATTCCTTGCCGTTTGCATTGCCATTTAAATATTGTATTTTTATATACAGTCGATCATAAATTTGTTATAATTTTATATATATATATATATATATAATTCATATGGATACACAATTATTCGGTTTTACACTAAACAAAACATCGCATTGATGGTATGGTTAGGTTTCTATATTCTTAACGGATCGTTTCTGGTATATAATAAAGTTTCAATCGATGCTTCTTTGAAAGACGGGTTCAATCGGGTTTTCTGGTCTCTATGTCCCTCGGTTTTGATCGGATTTTTGATCAGATTGGTGTAATTGGACTGGATTCTGATGGATTTTATATGAGCATATTCTGGAAGTAGCCCAATGAATATTACTTTAATAATCTTGAATGCTTTTTATTGAAAAAGAATGACATTTGTAAAAAACAAATCGGCTTGATCGAGAAAGTTGGCTTACTCGTGTCTTGTCTTTTTCACCAAGTTGAAAAATGGCTGTGAAAATCAAACGTAACAAAACTTTCGAAATTCTATATGTTTTTACAAAGAGTGTCATTTTACCATTTTTCACATAAATTTAGAAAGTAATGTACTTTTTCCATCAAGTTGGAAATGGCTATGAAAATCAAATTTTACAAAACTTTCAATATTTATATGTTTCACAAAGAATGTCATTCTATTATTTTCACGCAAATTAAGGAAAGCAAACAAATTTCATTTGTACCTGCTATTAATATACTAAATAATACTCTCTTTTTTTCATTAATTAGTTTAAATAGTAGAGATAAAAAAAAGATATTTGATCTTTACAACTGCATTGAAAATAAAAAACAATAATTTTTATAAAACAAAATTAAAATTTTAAAATGACATTCTTTATGAAATAAGAATACAAGAAAAGAATAAGAAACTTAAATGCAATTACTTCATTAGAGAGTTGGAAGTATTCAACAATTAACTCCCATACAGAAAAAAATAAAAAATAATAATAATAATACGTACTAAAACAAATCCTTATGTGTTTTTGGCTTTTGGATGAAAATAAAATAAAAATATGTCTTCGTAGTTTTACCCAACAACAAGCACCACAATAAAACTATCTACACATTTTTTCGAGTTTTGACCCAAAAATGATTTCAAAATTCTGTTTAGGGCAAAGTCCACAAGTGTATGAATAAAAAACAACGCACACACTATAAACAAAGATCTGGATCCCCTAACTTGACAAGGACGATAGACGTACGATGACGGGGATTAACTATCCGATCCATAGCCACCGCCATTCTTTTCTTATCCAACAAACTCAATCAATCGAAGATGATCAATGAACGAAAAACTTTTGATTATATCTATGCTATGAGACTGCGAAATAAGAGAATGTGCAGAAGAAACTTTCGATTTAATATACAACGTTTTTATTCTCTATAATATCCCTCAGATACTCTTTTAATTACGTCTATGCCACTCAGATATTTCTTTGCTTATTTTACAAGCCCGTGGGCCGCATGGTAGTTATAACCCAGTTTTTCACTCAAACGAACAGATCATTTAGCGTTTTATTATTAATTACTTTCTTCATTACATTACTAAGAGCATGCCCATTGATTGAATCCTTATAAAAAATCCTTAACATTTTTTAATAATATATTTTGGTAATTTTAAAGTTTAGAGTTTTTGTTGAGTCTCTA
>Ga0041059_1002177_pt1 | contig 14908 bp, 5 predicted proteins | sample AraColnosormetaG_FD_56232 | JGI IMG/M metagenome (GOLD analysis project Ga0041059, IMG submission 56232) | Arabidopsis roots microbial communities from North Carolina, USA - Col MF nosort | ecosystem: Host-associated > Plants > Roots > Unclassified | place: USA: North Carolina | collected 2013-09-02
AACTATTTCTAACTATCGAAATTGTATATATATAAGCTAGTTTACTGTAACTAATTACTAACTTTGTTACTAACCAAAATGAAAGTCTATTTCAATTTATTTTGTCCTCTCATGGAACCCAAAATTTGATGCAATCTGACTACTGACTAGCTGATGTGTTTTCACAAAACATTGTATCAGTGAGCAAGTGATAAAAGCTATCTAACTTCACAAATTGTGTCTGTCAATGCTGAATATATGTTTCTGCACTACAGCGAGATATAGTTGGCTGCTTTCTGGTTCAGGAGTTCACATAATTTAATTCATAAAATCAACTCAACTAACACTCTGAAATATACACAATATAAATATAATATAGAGAAAATTGTATACTACTCACTAGGATATGCGTATCTTAATCACTTGTCATGCTACTAATATAAAAATAATTGTTTGCTTTTAAAAATAGGAGGAATCTTTAGAATTTTGAGATTTACAAAAACAAAATGGAAGAATAGAAGAATAGAAAGAGAATGGAAGCTGCCAACGACGGACTATTAAAACAAATCGCACTGAAAATTTTGAAATTCTCACATAATGACACCCATTTTCTTATCTGTCGTCTTCCTCTTATTTTTTCTTAATTACACACTTAAATTAATAATTATAATAATCTATACCCTGATGATATTACAATTGCCTTGTCTAACATAAGTAAGCATTTGACTAATTAGTGATTAATGCGTATATATGACATTGTTGGTTCTGAATAGTGTTCAAATATTTTGTAAATCCGTTTGTGTCACTCAATATATAATCTATCATACCGTGAAAATTTCAATTTCAATGACAATTTAGAAAGTTTCTTAGTATGAACGATTATACACTTCAACAGTATGTATCATGTATGATGCGAGTTTAAATTCGAGTGACGGTGCATCGACGATACTAACACAAATTACTATACTACATGTTTGATCTTAGATATTATAAAGATTTAGGTTGCCACTAATTATATTTTAAAGTTTCTATTTGACGCAATTGCTTAGTTTATACAGATGATAAGTGTTTTGTTATACTATATGTCTATATATATGTAGAAGACATATTTTAAATATGATCTTCTACTTAAATATTGCTTTACTTTATGTGACAATAATTGTTATTATCTTTAGTTAAATTTTATACCAACCATATGATTCACAGCTCAGTATGAATATATATGCATTTATAAGAATTGATACACAAAGCTCCGGAATTTATCGAATATATATATAACCATGCCAGAGTTATACCAGCTTAATTTGGTTGTATTAGTATATAATAAATCGTAAAAATGAGATATTAAGTGTGTTTATGAGAAAATGTGTATGTAAAAAAAAAAACAGACATTAGAAGTTAGAACCCAAAAAAAATATCAGACATGTGCATTAAAAACCGTATATACACTATACTTGAAATCTTATGGTGAAAATATTTTTTTAGTAGTAAGAAACTTTTGGGAGAGTGGGTCGTGTAGTAACATGAGGAGGCCACAACGTTGATATATGTAAACACATAATTAAAGCAATTCTAGTAAACTATTACGAAAAACTAAACAAAAGAATAGAATAATACATACTCCCATCCCGCACGTAATCATAAATGGTTTGAATTCATGTCCATACTTGACTCAAAGTATTTAAATACTAAAGTCTAAACATCACTACGCATCCTTAACTTTTAGAAATCTATTCAAAATGACTCTCACTATCTATATTGGAAAAGTAGATCCATTTTATCAAAATTCCGATTAATTCAATATCATAAGAAGTATATATAACTAGTGAAATACTCTATAATTAAATTATTAAACAAAGAAATGTAACTATAGATAGTCGTTAAAACTTTAAACTCAACAAACTATATGTAGTATACTAAACAAATTAAACGTACAAATATATATTAATTTTAAATTAATTAAGCAAATCAATAAAATTTGGTAGAAAGTTCAAAGTGGTATATACTAAACCAACTAATACATATATATTGTAAACTGTATATATATGGACTAAGCTGGTAGATTCCAAAGTTTAGGGTTGCGTTGTTACTTGGAAAAGTTCAGTGACTACTTTGTGCAATCTAAGTATCTCTAGGGCTTAGTTTGCCATTTTCACTTTCATATTCAAATTGCATGAATAGTAATAGTATATTATAAAGTGTGTAATGATTATAAGATCCAAACTAAGTAAATAAATAAATCAAATATGGATGGAGCTAGTTTGGAATTGAAATAAAAAGGAGAGCCAAGGAGGAAGTTTGGTTGGGTAGAAACTAGGGTTTTGTGAAAGATGTAAGTTTGTAATTGTAATGTTTTTTTTTTCGACAGCCTTTTAACTTCACGCTTTGCCCTAAGAATCTTCTTGGTCTCCTCCGGGAACGGTGTTCAAATTTTAATCCTCCTTTTTTGTTTTTTAATCCTCAGTAACCGATTTACGTATATAATCCTGGAAGAAATAATCTCAACCAAAAATAAAATGTGACACTAGTTACTAGTTACGAGTGACACAAGTTGAATATCTCGAAAAAAATAGTTGGACGGTTGGACATTTAATTTGATATATTTTTTCAAATGGGTATACATCTATATGGTCAATATCAGCACCCCATTTTTCATTAGTTGATCTGTATTAGGATATACTTCAAATAATGAGATGTAATACTATTCTACCATATAAGGAAATCTCATTATGTATAAATACTCTTCTTATGTTAATGAATAAATCAAGTTCTTTTTAATTATATCATGGTATTAGAACCATCCAATCGTTGGATCATCCAGTGGATGTTGTTTCAACATATATCTACGCTTCAGAGCCAATAATATCTGAACGTAAGAAGGGTGTTAATGAAGAAAATCCCACATCGAAACTTGGAGAAATTATTAAGTAGTATATAAAGGGTTAGAACCACTCCATCTATTGCCCAGATTAGGTCGCTGGTACCATGTTAAAAACCCAAATCTATCATGGTAGCAGTGACCTAATTTGTTTTTTAAATGGCCGTCGTTGCTTGGCTTCAGCAACCGCCGCCTTTGTTCTAAAATCATTAACCTAGCCACCGATGTACTAACTAGTGTTGCTTCCATTATCTTCTATTTTCTACAATTTTTAAACTATAAATATATTTGATTTTACCAGTTATCTATTAAACCTAGCTACTATTGCCTCGTTTTCCATAAAAGCCACCGCTGCAGCCGTTTAACTTCTTCTTTGCCGCTGCTTCACAAGCTGTCGCACGTCTATCTTCTACCGTTTCTACAAGCCATTGGTGTCGTTGTTTTCTATGAAAGCCACAAGCTGCCGCTTCACTTCTTTTACTTTGTTGTCGTTTTACAAGTCGACGCTCTTCTATTTTCTACACATATGTTTGAAAATTTATTGTCCAAATTGGTGCTCGAAATTTCAGATCACCAAGTTGAAGGAGGGTATTAGGATATATTAGGATAAATTTAAAATATTGAGATGTGATACGATTCTATCGTATAAAAAAATCTCATTATGTATAAATACTTTTCTTATGTTAATGAATAAACCAAGTCTTTCTAAATTATATCATGATGGTATCATTTTTCCACATTACGGCTTTAAAGCGTGACGGTTTATTTTTACTAATAAACTACTGGCTATCAAGTTTGTAAGAGGTTGGTTCAAATGGTATAGAACATAAACCATTAATATGATTATTTTTGATGAACAAAATATTTAAAATCAGAATAAAAGTAATCATTTAAAAAAAAAGAATCAAAGCTCAATAATTAATAAGGTTCAGATCTTGTTGTTTTGGAGTTTACAACGTGTGAATTCAGAAATAACAGTCAATAATTTTTTTGATCTATGAAATAATAAATACAGTTTTATTTCATTATGAGCTCCCAATAGCTAGGTTTGGTTTCATTTGAAAAATGGATTTCAAAATTAAAATCTATCAATGCTAGAATCTATCAACATGATGCATTCCAATCTAAAGAGCTTTTAATGTACCAATTACATTTTTTCACCATATTTCAAGAATTCAAAGAACTTACGCTGACAAGAACGTACGCTGTTTATGCAGAGGTTGACCAAAAAAAGTATATTTATTGATGATTACAATCTCAATATATCACATATACACACACCTCTTATACAGTTATAATTTCCCTTCCATCTCTTTCTATTAAACAGAAGTACAATATAACTATAATTAGCATCCCACTCTTTCCTATATAGGCGATCAAATATCCTGCAAATCAATTAATGAAAAAACAATGATAGATTCATAACAAAATTCGATATTGGTAGGGTTGATAGATACTGGTACGGTTTTGCAATACTTGAATTTTGGGCCATTTGATGGGCGAAGGCCCAATATGTCCATGTGATTTTGCAATGGTTAAAATATTGGGCCAATTTTATGGATGAAGGCCCAAAACTCAAGAGTGTCAACTGTCGAGTATTGATTGAAGTGCAAATGAATTAAAAAATGGTTTTGTTATACAATGTGAACAAAAAATATTTTAACAATATATGGTACATGTAAAATTTTTAGATTATTACACTACTGAATTTACAAATCTTTCATTTTGTGTGATTTGATATAAAAAATGTCAAACGACAAGAAAGGTTAAGAAAATTCTTCGGAAACATTTTAAAAAGTAAATCTCAAAATCAATAACATCCGAAAAATACACAAACATAAAAAAAAAGGTTCAAAACCTATAATTGTAGATTATGTAAATAATTATAGGTTTAAAATAAAATGACTTCCACCTTCCACACAAAATGTTTGTGTACAGAAATTAATGTGTTTTGACACACAAGTTCATAATCTATAGAATGGATCATCTTTTGTCATCCATGCACACGTGTACGAATTGTAAATAAGACATCTTTAGTAATCTATGTGAAGTAGGCCTTTTATGTATTATCATATATCATCTTATATTGTTTTCAATTGTTTTTTCTTTTTTGAAGAAAATGTAAAATTTATTCGGAAAAAATGTGTTTACTCAACGGAAATTTGATCGATTTTAAGTTACATAAACTGAAAAAGTAAAAGAGAAACCAGCCTCCTTCAATTGTTTCGTGAAGGGCACAAAGAGAATCAGCAGCTCCACTATCACATATTCTGAATAATGTTCATTTCTTTGAAACATTAAAGTATGGAGATTGAACATCATGGTTAGAAATGTTTATCTCTTTGTTAACATTATTGTATGGAAGTAGAACATCGCAGTTGGAGTTTCTTTGAGAACTGTAAATGTATGGAGATTGAAAATTACGGCTTGACATCTTTTACATTCCAAACGGCTTAACTTTTTTTTTGCTTTTTTCTAGAGTATATATAATCTTACAACATTTAACAAACACATTGAACATTTAATTAGAAAACAACCAAAGGTTAATAACAAAAATTTGAAATGTTTCAAACAACTTCTACATATTTTTGGATAATCGAACGCAGAAGATACAAGGAAGTTGCTTTAAAAGTATACAGATGAAGTATATCTATATGTCAGAATGTCTTCTTTCCGACGATATGCCTAGGTTATAGAGCAATTAGATTGAAACTTTGTCATATCTAGATTAATAATGCGACTTTATATATTAAAAAATACTACCAAGAGGATAAGTTCAAGAAGAGTTTCATCATAATCTGAAGAACCTAACAAAAATCCAAATATTCACCTTCTGTTGTTTGCCAGATCAATGTCCAAGGACCACACATGGTTTTAATCTTGTCATTTTCCTGCAAATTTCAATACTAACTATAAGAAAATAATGATAATTCAATAATAAGATAATAATGAGAGTATGTGACTAAAAAGAATAAAGATTATGTAGATAAATCACTCGCGATAAAAAAAAAAGATTCATAATTTTATTAAAAATTATAGCTGAACTTACTGGATGTTTTTTCTTAAGAAAACTGGACAATATATATTCCAAGTGTTATATGTTTTATCTTATAGAAAAGAGTCGTGGGAAACTAAAGGTGCAAAACTTCTTATTTACCTTTTTAACAAAAAAAAAAACTTCTTATTTACCATAATATACAAAATGGACAATATATATTCCAAATTTTGCTTTTGTCAATTTGCCACCACAGAGTTATCTAGCACTTGAATTTAATCATATAAATTGTTGGAAGAATCTTCTCGAACCCAGTCTAGAATCAGCACTAACATGCTCTGTTTACACAGGACATTCATATATCAAATAACCTCTTTTTATCAGTAATCAAAAATAATTATAAACCAAAAATTCAGAATTTCACCGATGTTTTTCTTAAATAATCACATATATGAGGTCATAAACATTCTCGGCATGTCCTTCAAACTACTATAAAAGCAACTTCGAACCCTCCATCTTTCTCCAACATCCCAATTCACACATACCAAAGAAAACAGTACTGTTTGTTTTTGAAACCTCTCCTCTATAACCAAAAGTGAGATTAACAATGGCTTCAAGAACCACAAAATCTTTAGCTCTTTTCTTGATCCTCAACTTCCTTTTCTTCACAACAATATCCGCCTGCGGTAACTGCGGTTGCCCTTCTCCCAAGCCAAAACATAAACCTAGCCCCTCTCCCAAGCCAAAACCTAACCCTAAACCCAAGCCAACACCACACCCTAGTCCTAGCCCGGCAATAGCCAAATGCCCTAGAGACGCCCTTAAGCTAGGAGTTTGCGCCAACGTACTCAACGGCCTACTAAACGTAACCCTTGGCAAGCCACCGGTCGAGCCATGTTGCACCCTCATCCAAGGACTCGCTGATCTTGAGGCTGCAGCTTGTCTTTGCACTGCGCTCAAGGCTAACATCCTCGGTATCAACCTGAATATCCCACTCTCTCTCAGTCTTCTTCTCAATGTTTGCAGCAAAAAAGTTCCTCGTGGCTTCCAATGCTAATCAAGAACCTAATTATACAACACACACTTCATATCAATATAATCTTCTTGTTTGGACAGACAAGATGATTTCTACCAAAAAAAAAAAGATTATATATTATTGTCTTTGTTATCTTGTATTTGTGTGTTCATCTAGTTACTTATGTATGTGTGTATGATTGCTTCTAAACTTCACAGTTATGTGTTTTTTTCTGTTCTCTTATATAGTTTCATTGGGGTGTGTATTTGTTGTTGTATGAATTAATAAATAATATCCTTATAACATCTCATCTTACAATACATCCAAAGTTACAAAACACAATCATTTCAATATATAAGATTATAAGGTATATATGGATATTATTGTTGCACATCGAATTTTAAACAATAATTAATTTGAAGACTGCAATCCCTTGTGTGGAAACCGAAGGTTTAACCATCAAAATTGAGGAACGACTTTAGGCACAACAAAAAGTCTCAAAATAAGAAGATGTGAAAATGAGCAGATCGTTGATATGAAGTAAATTAAACCAAACAAGAAGAAGCTAGGCTCATGGCGAAAACCATAAAGTCCAGTTATCCGTAAAATCGTGCAGAGATAATCTTCAGAAGTTACGGAACCAATTCATGATTCAAGCCTAATTTACTACATGCGCGTGTGTCTATCAAAGTTTAATAAGAAAGATTTGTTTTTCTTAACCAATACTGGAAACTTAAGAGAAAAAATACCCATGCGTTTTAACATCCAAAATTTTACGGGAAAAAAAATGGATCGACACAGATATGAACATGTCAAGCATCAGGTTAGATCTTTACAAAACTGTGTCAACCTCTTATCATTTTAGTGACACTGACAAATGGATATGGATTCGAAGAAATAAATTTATAAAAATGTCAATATATGGAATAATCAAGTATGAACATTAAAGATAGATGGTCAACTTTATAGAACAAAAACAAGGGTTTTTAAGGTGTTTCCCCCTACCCCTATATACTTTTCAAATTTAATTTCCAGCTAATGAATTCATTTGACAAATGATAAGAAAAAAAAAGAAACCAATTATCTCGGTAAGAAAATAAGAATAAAATCAAAAAAAAATTTCGTCCACAAGAGAAATGTAAGCAGTTATTTATAATAATATAATTAATAATAAAAAAATTAATTTGGTACAAATCAATTAGCCTTTAAAAGATAAAATGTTATGTGCTTATTTTTTGTCAAACTAAAAACAAATGTTGTCTTTATTGTCAAATCATGTCTATTGATATTTTTTTTTTTGTTCATAAGTCTATTGATTTATATGTCATCTTACACACACACACGAACATTCAAGTAAATGGGACATTTTGTTTTACGTGTAAATGGGACATTTACGTGTAAGTAAGATTTTCTAATATTTTTTTTTTTTCAAGTAAGATTTCACTTTTGCTAGAACTCATTACATGGTATACTATATATCGTGTGACAAAACAAGCCCAAAGACAGATACAAGTATACATAGCATATAATAAAGTTGAAATGACATGTGACCACGTAAAATTTAGTCTCAAAGAACATACATTATATTATTATAGGTGGAAATACATATATAGTGTCTAAACCTGATGATTTCTACTAAAAAAAAAAATACAAATGACATAAACTTTTTTAATTTGGCTCTATCATTATCATATTATAAGGTAAATAATTTAAGAAAAAAGTGTTTGTCTTTATAAGTAACTGTATTATTTTGCTGATCGGATTAGCCATCTTTTCACTTAAAATGTTGTTGATCTATGCATGAGACCTGGTTATCTATACAATTATATATTCATTCATCATTCTTTTTTATTTTTGGATAAAATTCTTCACTTTTATTACATATAAAACAAGTTATATAGGCGTTTTTTTGTAAAACCAGAAGATCAAAAATAAAAATAAAAGAACATGTCTTAGCTCTAAAAATTTAGCATTTAAATTTAACGATCGTTTAAGCATTTAGACATATAAAGCTATCATGATATCACAATTCATTTAGAAAATTGATGAAAATTTTGAATGATTCATTAGTTTGATAAAAAAAAAGTAAAAAGTTATGGATTCTAATCTTAATCTCTCAGGTAATGTTGTGAAATACACTACGATAGGTTACTATATAAGTTTTGGTCTAGAAAAAAGCTAACTGACTACTTGGAATCGAATGAACCGATCAAATATGAGGCTATGAGCTATGCATAATATTTTATTAAAATATCTTAGTTTTGATGTCAAACCAAATTATTTATTTTTATGGTCCGATTAATAATTTAGTCGGTGTCTCTGCTCCACATAGTTTTTTGTTCTTTTAATAAAAAAAAAAGAAAGAATCATTGAGACTTCATTCTACTAAAATGGCTAGCTATACTACGGTATGCCACGATTGTGTGCCCTGTCATTTCCGAGTTGGATGGCCCTAATGAATAATTAAAATTCAATGGATCTATATGGAGCCCGTGAACTATAATTGTTTTTTTCTTACTCAACTTGTGTAAGGAATTATATCTTATTATTATTATTATTATTATTATTATTATTATTATTATTATTATGTGTAGGTACATAGACTATGGAACTGTAGAATCTATGTGCATTTTTGAATTTGAATAGTGAAACACATTTTACATAATACTTTATACAATAAAATAAAATAAAAACACATTGCGAATAATTTATCGTGAACTGGATTGGACCAACTTGTAACAATGAACTAAACTTTTTATACTTTCCGAAGTTACATGCAGTTTTATTTTTCATATATGTGACTAAAGCTTGAAGCTCCTTTTATCGAACATATAATCATTCTTTGACCCAAAAAAAACATATAATCATTTTTCATATATTTGCAAAACATTTTTTTTCTTACATATTAACACTTTAATTTGGTTTGAATATATTTACTAAAAAATCTTAACATGTTTTATGTGGATCAACCTTTAATTATCAGCAAAAATAAAAAATATATATATATAATCCACAGCACAACAGAGACCTAAGTAATTGAAAAATGATACATATTTTTTTGTTACCAAAGTAATGATAGATTTTGCCTTAGAATAATGCAAGATCTCCATGAGGACAAATGTCCTTGATGTTGGAGTTTAGCTGCGTTTTATGACAAAAGACAATGATTTGTATGAATATAATATAATAGTTCTCTTCATAAAAGTTTATTTCCGTACGATCCACACACGTTCCCATATCTGCACTGCATCTGCATGACTGCATGCATAATGCATGACAATACACACAAACTCCTACATACGTAGAGAGAGGGAGATAGAGAGACTAAAGAGTCAAATTGATAGACAGCGAGAAGCTGGAACAATACAAAACGTACGAAAGATTACACGCAAAAGAAATTTAAAGAAGGCCATGCAAAAACCCTAGCTTAATTATAACAACAACGACAATAACAGAAAACAACACTTGTTAATTAAAACCCTAGATAATCAACAAACCTGATAATCAAAAGTACCACATATATATTTGAATTATTACAAAAGCCTCGAAAACCACCCTTGATCATACGTACATTTGTTAAATCAAGGGGATGTTTTTAGATCAAGTGAGAGGAGGGCAGACAAAACCAGAAGGAGGATTGATCCCACAAGTGATAAGAGCTTGAAGTGCAAGAGGAATGAAGATGTTTAAGTTGAGAAGCTTAAGTCTTATGGTTGTGCAAAGACAAACGGCTGCTTCTAGCTCAAGTAACCCTTGTAACACTGGACAACACACATTCTCCACCGGATTTCCAAGTCCTATATGGATCAATCCTCCCAAAACATCAACACAGGCTCCAAGCTTCAATGCATTGATCGGACACGTTGGTTGTTTGCCGCCGCCTCCTCCTCCTCCACCGGAAGGTGGACCATATGGTGGATAGCCGGACGATGGTGGTGGGACTGTGACCGGAGGTGGGTTAATGATTGGAGGGAGAAGTCCTGGAGGAGTTGTGACTGGAGGGAGAAGTCCCGGAGGAGTTGTGACTGGAGGGAGGAGTCCCGGAGGAGTTGTGATCGGAGGGAGGAGTCCCGGAGGAGTTGTAACCGGCGGTGGTTGAATTGGAGGGATTATGATGGGAGGTCTTGTGATTGGCGGTGGCCTCACAATTGGTGGTGGATAGACGACCGGAGGAGGTCTTATGATTGGCGGTGGCCTCACCACTACGGGAGGAGGTCTAACAACCGGCGGTGATTTCCCTCCTCCTCCTCCTCCTCCACCATGATGCGGCGGTCCTCCACCTTTTCCACCGTGGGGTGGGGGTTTACCACCACCTTTTCCACCGTGATGTGGAGGCGGCTTGCTACCACCACCTCCACCACCGCCGTGTTGTGGAGGTTTCGGAACCGGAGGATGAGGACGAGTACAAGGAGTGCAAGCTTGGATCGTGGGAGGCAATGTGATGACCGTGAAGATTAAGAAAACAAAGAAGGAAGCCAAAACTCTCGAACCCATTATCGTTATTAACTAGGGTTCTTGAAATTTTCAATGAAACTCTTGTTGCATTATTGTCAAATCCTTTTGGCAAATAACATGCAAATATATAGTTGAAGCTTAAATGTGACCCGTGACTCTTGTATGGGTGTTAACCACTACGCACATAAATAGGTATAGTGTTTATAAGTGTAGTAGATTTGATTATTTGTTATGGTACGTACAAACGAACATGTGTAAGGCAAGAAAATGAAGAAAAAAGAAGATGTTCCAAACTTCGAGAAATATTGGAGCATTTTATTGCGTTACAACTAAAGGTTTTTTGGATCGTTGTTGGTCCGATGCAAACTTCAAGGTCAAGCCCGTGACTACAAAGTATATATCAGATTATGATCACTGTCTCCGAACTAAAGAGTCCGTGAAATTGTTTGTTCTCTTATGTATTTAACTTTATTTCTAATGACATTTTGTTGAAACTTGAAAAGACTTGACAACAAACAGTGAACGCTTCTTAATAACGTAGAGGGTTTCGTTGTCCGTACATTCTTAATAGAGAAAAAAGCAAAGCTACAAGGAAAGAGTGGCACAGTCGTAAATAATGGAGTTAGATCATTATGGCTTTAACATTGTTTTGAGCGATTAGGCCCAAAAGGCCCAATACTCTGATCATGTCGGAATCTAAAACCCAGATGACGAATTTTGTTTTCCCTCTCCAAAATCTTGTTCTTCGCGATTTTTTGGGTTCTAAGATTGATCCTCGAAGCGGAAGAGATTTGACTGGTTATGTGATGTGTTCTCTGATACTCCATGGAAGAAGATCTATCGAGTTACATAAATGGCGTAACTTTAGTGTTTCAGTGAAGCTTTTGCAAAATGTATTCTCTGCTTTTTCCAATTCCTTCTCCACTGTTGCTAGTGCTGCTGCTGATGTGAGCCTTATAGATAGTCAAAAAGGTAAGAACTTTACAGTCTCTTACCTCGTTGATTCATTGGGTTTACCTAAAAAGCTCGCTGAATCGATTTCAAAGAAATTTAGATTCGAGGACAAGGCCAATCCTGATTCTGTTCTGAGTCTTTTGAGAAGTCATGGGTTCACAGTTTCTCAGATCTCAAGTATCATTACGGATTATCCATAATTGCTTATAGTAGATGTTGAGAAATCACTTGGTCCCAAGTTTCCGTTTTTTGCAGTCCAGAGGAGCTTCAAGCTCTTAGCTCACTAAGATTGTTTCTACAGTTCCTAAACTCTTGGGAAAAAGAGGGCACAAAACTCTCAGCTTATACTATGATTTCGTTAAAGAGAGTTTAGAAGCAGATAAGAGTTCTAAGTATGAAACTTTATGTCAGTCTTTTCCACAGGGTAATCTGGAGAACAAGAAGAGAAATGTATCGGTTTTAAGAGAATTGGGAATGCCTCACAAGTTGTTATTCCCCTTGCTTATATCCGTTGGTCAACCTGTATGTGGAAAAGATAGATTTAATACGTCTCTCAAGAAGGTAGTTGAGATGGGTTTTGATCCGACCACCGCAAAGTTTGTCAAAGCTCTCCACGTATCTTACGAAATGAACGACAAAACAATAGAAGAAAAAGTCAATGTCTACAAAATGTTAGGCTTTGCTGTGGAAGATGTATGGGTAATCTTCAAGAAGTGGCCATACTCTTTGAAATACTCAGAGGAAAAGATTACTCAGACGATTGAAACCTTGAAGATGTGCGGTCTACGAGGTCCTTCAAGTTTTGAAGAAGTATCCTCAATTCATACGTACTTGAGAGCAGAGGATATTGAGCTTAATTGATACACTTTTAGGTGTAGGATTCAGTAGAGATGAGTGCGTGATGATAGTCACGTGTTTTCCTATGTGCTTTGGATTGTCTGCAGAGACAGTGAAAAAGAAGACTGAGTTTGTGGTGAAGAAGATGAATTGATCACTAAAGGACATTACTTTGTTCCCTCAGGTACTTGGATTAAGCATGGAGAAGAGGATTGTACCAAAGTGTAAATGTAATCAAAGCACTCACGTCCAGAGGATTGCTTGGAAGAGAACTCCCTTCAATGCGTCTGGCTTGGTATGTAACGATCATGATTTTGTAAAAAGGTATGTGATGATGCAGAATGACTAAGAGCTTGTGGCTGAATTGATGGCTGTTTTCATTGGAAAGAAGAGCAAAACAGATAAAGCTTCTGTATGAAGTGCACAACCTAATTTTTCCATGTAAAGTTTTCGCTTAGACGCTAAATTCTAACTTTGAAATGATGCAGAATGACTAGTTGATCCTAGGAGTAAATGGTTTGACTGTTAGATGTTAGATTGTATGCAATTGAATCTCCAAACTTTTTGTAATTTAAGAAACTGAAGTAATGTATCTCAAAAATCATCATTACCATATTGATCTCGCTGATTCTCTTCATGTGAATTGTTATCTAGTCTGGTCATAATCTTGGATCAAACAAACTATATATAAAATAATGTATATCTTATTAAAAATGATAACCATTGAAAATAGTACTTAAGAAGATTAAAAAACCAAAAGCAAGAAGAGTCATAGACTCAAAAACATAACAAGACACAAAGTACTTAAAGTAGCAAATAAATTACTTGCTAACATTTTCTTCTTCTTTTGTCTTTCAAAAGACAGTTTTTTTCTTCACATTTACTCATCAGCCTTCTCCACTGGAGCTGTCACGGAGGCTTCCACGGCGGGTTTCTCCTCCTCTGCCTCTGGCTTCTTCTCTTCCTCCACAACCACTGGAGCTTCCTCTGTCTTCTTTTCTTCTACTTCTTCCTCTTTCTTCGCCTCTACAACTTCCTCTGTTTTGCTCTCATCCTCCACAACCACCGGAGTTTCAACCGGAGCTTCTTCATCTTTCTTGATCTCCACAACCTCCGGAGTTTCAACTTGAGCTTCCTCTGTTTCTTCGATTGGTTTCTCTGTCTCTTCCACGACCAAATCTTTAGTTGTTACTTCGACAGGCGCTTGAGATTCTGTTACCGGAGCTGGAAGAGACTCGGAGACGGTGGTGACTTCCTCCGACTCCACAGCCTTTGGTGGTGGCACCTCGATGTTCTCAGCTGCTACTGGAGTCACTTGTTCAACCTACAAAAACCATTGTTTCAAACTTCAAAACTTAGATTATATAGATCAATTCAAAACTGCGTGAGGTTTTTATTTGATATAATAAAGGATATAATAAACGGCATGTAGTCTGTTTTAGTTAGCCTTCAACAGAATACATGATCATTATGTAAACTTTAGCATATAGTTAGTCTGTATTAAAGCAAGTGAATACATATATTCCGATTTTGATTTGTTTGCTTGGATCGCTAATCAAACGTTAGACCAACGAAATAAATTTGGTTGAAATTTTAAGAATATATGTTTGCATACCTCGATGGTGGCCATTTGAATATATGTAGAGAAAAGAGTTAAAAGAACTGAGAAAATAAGAGAAGAGAAAGTGTGTGTGTGAGTGTTATGTGATGCTTTGGTGAGTGAAGAGTTTGGTTGAGAAGATGGCTTAATTTATAGGAGAAACAAATACACCTTTATCAAAAAAAAAAAAAAAGA
>Ga0041059_1002178_pt1 | contig 14904 bp, 10 predicted proteins | sample AraColnosormetaG_FD_56232 | JGI IMG/M metagenome (GOLD analysis project Ga0041059, IMG submission 56232) | Arabidopsis roots microbial communities from North Carolina, USA - Col MF nosort | ecosystem: Host-associated > Plants > Roots > Unclassified | place: USA: North Carolina | collected...
TAACNAACACACACACACATATATATATATATATATATATATATATATATATAGCATTTATTTTTGTTCTTAAAGCTTACAAAAGTTCAACAAAATATTGTATTAGATTAATATTCACCACCAAACCCTGGATATGTAACAAATTTCCATTTATTAATTAATTTTAAGAGATTTTCAGAATTGTTGAAAATATTATGCTGCCCAATATCGGTAGCTAGCTCACAGTGGCTACATTTTTATTGTTGTTGTAGATCATTTTCTATAGTTGTTTGTTTTATTTGTTCACGAATCCTAATTCCAATAAAAAGAAATCTAATAAACCTCGCCCAGTCAATCTACATAAAAACACTCAAACTAAATGGTAAATGAAATGAGAAAACTTTTAATTACTTTAGTATCATATGCTTCAACTATAACTTAAAATTCACTCTTAAATAATCTCTATTACAATCATATGGTTTTCAATAGCTCATAAATATATAGATATAAGTTATATCATATAACTAATTAGACTAGCATAAATACATTTATATTTATGTTCTAATTAATTTTTCATAGATGTATAAAAATATAACTGTGTATGTATGTATATACGTAGATGAAAATACAAAATATGGGTTGCCAGGGGAAGAATCCAAGAGAGAGATAGTAAAGATTGCAATGTCTGTCCCTATCTAGAAAATCTAAGAGGTGTGGACAAATTGCTAGACCTATGAACATTAAAGACTATGCATGTGAATTTTTTTCACATGAATTAAGAAAAAACGATATATTGTTTTTATATTATGTATCAGCTTCTCAAACTCATTATTAAAAACAAAAAAACATTATAAACTTTGAAAGCGAATCTCCACATTCTAATAAACTGATACGTTTTTATGTGAGCCCATATCTTACAGAGTTTTTAATAATTTGCTTTCTAGATACATATTTCTGTAATCATCTCCCGGAGAAACAAAAATTCACCATTTTTTCTGTAACATAATGTAAATCATAAGTCTTTTCCCCTCATTATAACTTACGATTTCCATGTAAGCAATGAAAAACAAAAATTCAGTTTCAAAAAAAAAGTTACAGGAACATGCAACAACTGAACAATTGAGCTATATACCAAAATTTTGAGAGGAAAGGAATGAATAATATATTGATCTTTACAAATTTTGCAAGCACTTGATATTATTGAATTGCATGTTAAAGTATATTCGAATTATTTCCATTCATTACAGACAACTTTAAGAGAAAAACATTTAGTTCGACATACATATTTTTTCTTTTCAAGATTTTGTAAAGTATATACCAAACAATATGCACCTAAATTATGAGAAGTAGAACCAAAACCATGTAAACATAATTAGAGAATTTAGTTTAAACAAAAAAAAAGGAGAGAAGGTAGGAAGAATGGTCAAAGACAAGAGCATAATGGTCTGCCCAAAAACACTTTCTTAGTGTCAGCCTCAGAGCTGAATTGAAAGCACTGAAAGCTCCTTTTAGTCATCATGTCTTTTTCCTCCAATCTATTTCCGTTTTTATTTTCTTATTATTCTTACCATTTACACATTTTTAATTGTTTTTTTCTATCCGTATAGAGAGAGATGTATGATAAATTAAATGAAGCATCTATTATTATTTCTACTTCTAGTCCCTAAACCTATCTACGTGGGCACACAATCTTCGTACCAAAATGATAAAAGTTTTCCAACGTACACTTTTTGTTGTTGTTGGCTTCAATGTATGCCTATGTGGACCATTATGCTTCATGGAGAAGTAATTATATTTTAAAACTGGATATATTGAACAAATTAAATAGAAATCTAAATGTTTTAAGAGAAATCTAAAAGGGGAATGTTTCAAAGCTAGTTGTTAAGGTACCGTGAATTATCTAGTATTTTAAGAGAAATCAAAGTCTGCATGGATGATGGATAGAGTAGAAACATTATGATCAAGTCTTTGTTATGATTCTCGATTATAACTCTAGATAAACAAACTTGGATGTCTGCGAGAATTGGAAGATTATGTTCATTTTTTGTAGCTATTTGGCTTTTAAGTTCCGATCGAAAAGTGATTTATCTAAATGCAAGTTGCTAACCTTTTTGATTTACGATTTTAAACAAAATATTTGGATTTGTATTTGTATTTCTGTTTAGTAATTTTTTTTCTTGTGCAATATTTATTTTAGCAATTGAAATATTAATTTTCATCTTTATATGAAAACAAAACATGTTATTATTCACTAAACATCACATAACAATATTGGCGCAAATATGAAAAAGTTAGAAATATGTATCAAGCACTTGTTTTATAAAGCCTTAGTTAGATATTCTATATATATATATGCAAAAGTAACAAATAGTTTAAATGATCGAATAATGAAAATATTTTATCTGAAAATAGCTTACGCATGATAATTATATTTATAATAAAAACAAATGAGCTTTTAAGATTAATGAAGTCTAATTCATTTCTTAAGTTAATTTTTAAAAATATTAAACAAAAAATAACGGCATTACGTGGTGAGATAAAAAAATATTGATATATCATTCACCATTGACGCTTATTAGCTCTTATTCTCCAAAATCATTAAAGATGAATTTAAAGTCGAAAATCACATTACGAGGCCTCTCGGGTGAAATTGATGTTGCAGATGATACAACAGTAATAAATTAAAAATCGTAGCTAGCTTTGACCAACATAAGAGAATAATCATTGGACTTACATCTTAGTATATTTTATTAATATGCTTAAGTAGATATATAAAGTTCGATTATATGTTTCAATATCCTTGTCCAAAAAAGAATCATTTAATTCGTCAATACTATCATAAGGATCCATGTGACACATTTGAATTAGTTCTACCGCAAACTGTGGGTCCTTTAAGTACTATAATTTTCACAAACGTAACATCTCCTTATGTAGAGATGTCTTGTTAAATTCCTAGGTGTATAATGATTTGGATTTTGATTTGACTTAAATATCATGTGACCTAAATACCTGTATAATGTCGTTGATTAAATCCTTAGCATCATCAATGAGATTTTGATTCCTAAGACCATGACATGTGCATAAATCGATACACACATGCCTATACATGTATATTTTTGACTTTTTGTGCAAGTAAAAGTTTTCGATTTTTTTTTATGTATTGAAGTATGAATTCTCGTGGATGTAACATCAATTTTCTAACTAGTAAAGTAATATGGTACATGCACGAGAGTTCATACTTTCGAGTTTCAATACATACAAAAAATTTAGCAAACTTTATTAGTAGACTGAATTTAACTTTTTTTTACAAGAGAATTAGGAAAGAAAAGAATAGAGGTGAGAGAGAGAAATTAAAACACATGTACAAAAGAATCAAAAAAAGAGGTACAGTTTTCGTTAACTGACTACTGAACTGAAAATAAATGAATGTGTTGTTGGTAAAGGAAAACCCCAAACCTTTATTTCATAGGATTTGAAATTAAATCAATTTGGCAGTTTTGTCAGAAAAATAAAACACTTATTTGAAAATGTATTCATTAACTACATATGATTTTCAGGTAAATAGACAGTTTCTCATTTAGTGTAAAACCCAATAATGATGAATATGGTATCTCTACATTATAATTAGAGTTCAAGGTTGACATAGTCATAAAACTTGCAAATTTGGTATTCTTGGTAAAGTATATATCTGGTCCGGACTATCAATAGATTTAATGTGTATATTCATGTTAAAAGATCATGTGTAGCTGAAAAGATATCAAGTTTACATGAGGATAATCTAATTGTATTTTGTTAAATATAATCTAGTTGTTGATTGATCTGCCAATCCAAAAATATGGCGAACTTGATATACAGAATATATAGAGACTACGCGATGGATAACACATAACATGTATTTATGTCTACCCATACTACAATATTGTACATGTTGTTCTATTGATTTCTCCTTGTAAATACATGCACAAACATGAATCTGAAAATTGTTCTTAATAATATTATTTAAATTTTAACTCACTAGAGACAAACAACAAGGACTATACTATAGTATACTATTGGAGAAGTTACACACTTAAAATGGTTTATAAACAAACTAAAAAAGTGTCATCAAATAAGCAATATTTGAAATGCTATTTTAAATATTTATTTAGTAAGTATCAGGACGTCTACTTAGAGTTTTTCATGCGTCATAAATTATGTGACATTTACTTACATGCGAAAGAAAAAGGAGTAAATAAAACACGAAAAAAGTAACGTTAGGTAAATGGCTAAACACGAGGAAAAGCCAAAAATATAAATAATTCAATTTCTTATCTCCATCAAGATTTAATAAAAGTAAATAAAAATTAAGAAATAAATAATGAAAAGATGCTTTGGGGAGTGGATCTATAAATCTTGTTATATAAAGGAGGATAGATAGTGAGGGTTTTCTACCTTCTTCTATCTAAAGGAAGTCTTTACTCAGAGAACCAAAAGAAAAATAAAGAGAAAAGAACCCAAAAAAAAAAAGCCATTGTAAATTCAGAATAAATGGAAGAACATCTAAATCCATTAGCAGTGACTCATCTTCTTCAACACACACTAAGAAGCTTATGCATCCATGAGAACTCTCAATGGGTTTATGCTGTTTTCTGGAGGATCTTGCCTAGAAACTATCCTCCTCCCAAGTAAGCTTATCTTCAAAATCAACCTCCTACATATATAAGAAATCTAAAACTCGATTTTTCATTTCGAAAATATTTCTACTTTCTTGTTATTATTTTTCAATTATTCTGCAAGTATTATTGTGAGTTTGTTTTGGGGAAAATAGGTAATTTTTCATTAAGAAACACAAATCTTTCAATGGTAAATATGTACTGATCATTTCATGTTGTTGGCAAGCAGATGGGATGGTCAAGGAGCTTATGATAGATCAAGAGGGAACAGGAGAAACTGGTACAATAAAACAACCTATATATGTCACAAAGTTGTATGTATATCTAAACATTTCTTGGTGTATATAATTAAGATATATATGTTGTATGTAAATAATTGGCAGGATCTTGGTTTGGGAAGATGGTTTTTGCAACTTTGCAGCTTCTGCCGCGGAAATGAGCTCCGGAGAAGGTAGTGGTGGCGGTGGTGGCTCAGCGGCTTATGGAAATAGTGATTTTCAACAATACCAAGGGCTTCAGCCTGAATTGTTCTTCAAGATGTCTCATGAAATCTACAATTATGGAGAAGGGTCTGTGAGGATAATTTTTCAGCAAAAATTAAATGATATTTACACAAAGAAATATAACCTTTTTTCTATTTATATTTTTGTATATAGTACTTTCTCTCTTTTGGGTTTCACTTTTTTTGTTAACCGAGTTTTTGGACCCAAGTCCATACTATTTTCTAACTCACATTTTATATCCATATGTATGTATATGTAAATAAGTTGGTTTTAGAAATTTATGAGTCAAAGTACCTCTTTTATTCTATTTTTCAAAGTTTATCCGTAACTGTTTTAAAAGTCTTGAACATTGTTTGCAAAGTGTTTGATCAAAAAGCTGATAAGAGAAGAGTATTTAAGTATTATTTTTTTGGCGAAGGAAGTGTTAAACTAATCATTGTCAACTAAATATTATAATGGTTGTTAATTAATTTAATAATACTCTAATGATTGAAAAAATGTTATTAAATTTTGTGCAGGTTGATAGGAAAAGTAGCTGCAGATCACAGTCACAAGTGGATTTATAAAGAACCTAATGACCAAGAGATTAACTTCTTATCTGCTTGGCATAATTCCGCTGACTCAGTAAGCATATGCTTATAACCTACCTATATGCTATACACTCCTTTACATACTCACATGCATGCTAGTTCCGTTTTATAAGAAGAAAAAAATGTATCAGTGTGTATGTGAAATTTACACATATGTATAAGCATTCTTATTCACTAACACTAATTGAAATTTATGTAATTTTGCAGTACCCTAGGACATGGGAAGCTCAGTTTCAGTCTGGTATCAAAGTATATTTCTCCAAATCTTATATTATATGTACATAATTTCATATATGCATGATCATACATTTAACTTGTAAAATTGTGTCTCTTTATATATGATTACATGAAAATGTTTTTTCAGACCATTGCCTTGATTTCTGTTCGAGAAGGTGTTGTCCAGTTAGGAGCTGTTCACAAGGTTTCCCCTCTCTCTCTCTCTTTCTCTATACGTTACATATTTTGCATTAATATTTATGTATTAAATTTTTGTATTGATTAAAGGTGATAGAGGATTTAAGCTATGTTGTGATGCTAAGAAAAAAGCTGAGCTATATAGAGAGCATCCCTGGAGTACTTCTTCCTCACCCTTCTTCTTCTGGTTACCCTTTCATCAACGCTTCTCCTTCTGACACGTGGCATTTCCCGGGAGTCGCTCCTCCGCATCAGCAGCCTGAGCACCAGTTTTATCATTCTGACCACAACCACCGCTTTTTGATAGGCCACCACAACCAGCCACAAGCTGTAGGAGGGGCTGCACCGCCTCTACCGCTTTCGATGAAGATAACACCGTCAATGAGCAGCCTCGAGGCGCTTCTCTCGAAGCTCCCGTCGGTTGTACCTCCGGCGACACAACCAGGGTACTACCCGTTTCACCACAGTGCTAAAGAGGAAATGAGTCAAGAAGAACAAAACGATGCGTTTAGGGTTGAACGTAATGATTTGGTGGGTGAGGGTAGTAATAATCATAATCATAATAATAATTACAATAGTAATAATGATATTTATAACTATAGCAATAATTGCAGCAACAATAATTACGATAGAGAGAATAAGATCGGTGGGTTTCTTAGTGAGGATTATTGATGAGTCTAGTAAAATATCTCTCTTTTTTTTGTCGTACAATAAGTATAAATTGTACTAAGAATTTTCGTAGTCTGACATTTGTAATTCTTAGATTTTATTTTTCTACTGGTTGGCAAATTTAATATAAATGATTTTATTTTAATATTTGCATTGTAGCAGTGTATATGTCTTGTTTCTGACATAGTGACATAGTAGTACGTTGTTTTAACGGTACTTGTGTTAAAATGTTGCAGATTCCATGTCCTGAACAAAATATTACGTAAGAATTATGTATATAAAAAAAAATATGAAAGTAATTAATATGTAAAATATTCTTATTTGCAATTCACCACGCCCTATGTATAAATACTTCATTTGGTCCAAAAATATGTAATTCTTTTATAATTAGCACCAAAAATTTGATAAAATCGTAGTGCCGATTAGTTGAGAAGTGAGAAAATATATAGCTAAACAAAAAAAATTACATTCAGACACATTAATTCAGAGAAAGCATTGGACTAAAATTCTGGACAGAATTAAACTCCAAAAGAACTGATCTGGTACTACACTGTTTCCATATGAATTACATCTCATGACTTTTAAACTTTAGATCATGATAGATACAAATATAATCAACAGATTTTAGGTATCAAGGACTTCTTTTATCTTGTTTTGTTTAGCTATATATAGCTTCAATAAGTGTTGAAAATGAAGTTGCTGTTATTTTGTTGGATATGTTCATACTATTAACCAGAAAACTAATCAAATGGTTGCATTACATTGTTTTATGTTTTAATAACTGTTCAAGAAAATACTAGGCGGCTAAGTATTGCATCTCACTATGACGATTACTAACTTTAGGCAGCATGGTTAGGCAAGAAATGAAAATTCAGCATTTTGGACTGCATGTAAACACAATTTGAACGGTTTGAATAGTGCATAAACAATATCGATAGGCCTAATTTGTCATACACAATTTTTGTTTAAAATTAAAAAAAATTGTCCGTCTAATTTCTAATTATTATACTGAATTCGGAGTTGATGAAAATCTTCGTTATTACAAAAGACAAAATAAGTTATTTTCTAAACTAATAATAAATTGTTTTCTCAAAATGTTACTATGGAAAAAACAAAAACGTTTTATTAATGATATAAATGATAGAGAAGAACTTGAAGCAGCAAGAAGAATACATTTGACGTCACACATTCTCATAAGTAACTCAGACCATCAAAAAGTTATCTCACTTTAAACCCAGATTTCACACAAAGCCAACGAATCACACATACAAAGGTTCTATGAAGAAGTTTGTTTTAGTCTATGGGAAGTGATTATATAAATTAGGAATATGTATATGAATCTTGGAATACCTGAAACGTTCTCATAACCCACGTGGGAAATTGTTGATTTGTCCTTCCTCCAACACATCTTTGCCATTAATCTTGTAACCTACCCTCATCCGCATCACAATGGGTTTCTGAAAACAGAGAAGAACAGCGATTATTCTGAGCGCTTTGTGGTATCGGTTTCACAAAAGATTGAGGTTTTGTGCTTGTTGTTATATAAATCTGGTGAAGAGAAGAAAGAAAAAGAAGAAAATGTACCTTCCCCTTTTGGCTATTTGTAACTCTCATAGTTTGTTTGATGTTTCCGTTAGCTGGAAGAGAATTGCTGCTAGCGGGATCCAGGTGAAGTTGTAGAAACTGCAATGTGTGTGATAACATGAATATATTAGAACATCGTCAACAAAACATATCATGGAAACCTAAACCGAACCCAATTTACTCCAAAACAGTTCCAAGTATTTCCACTAATAAGAACTTTGCAAAAAACATGAATCTATCACTATCACGACCATAAAAATGTGGAACGTTAAGAACCAAGCACATGGCAGAATTGTTCTTTAGGAAAGATTGTGTTCTTATTAGCTATGAATCATAAGGCCTATAACGTAAGCAGAAAAAGCAAATTTGGGACCTGACCTTTGGAACTGCAGCCTGGAAAAGAAATTCTGTGTACACGTTAGGAGTAAGATTTATGAAATTGGCCACAATGTCTGTCGTTTGAGGATTTTCTGATTGCTTTGTGAAGTTGAACTCAATCTTCAAGGAGCTGCTTTCAAATGCAACAATGGACGGATATGCTGCACTCTTGTCCTCTGTCATGGAAGAAAAGAGATGATATCATCACATTTGAAAACAAGAAGAAAGAGGGGAGAAACTGTGCTATGTAACTTTTCAATGTTTAATATAGCGCATCTTTACCGCTCTTTGGTGGGGTGGGACCAAATCCATCCAATAAATCCATCATCGAAGAAGGCGCAGTGGGAGAAGTCAAAGAAGGCGCTATTGGAGCATTGTTATCTTGAATAGATAATAAGTCTCCATTCGCCGAGCCATTTTGCACAGGGGCAGGAGTTCCGATTGACAACAGATCCATAAGAATATCCGCACCAGCTTGCGATGGCTGCATGGCACCTGAAATTGAAAAATGCAGGGGTAAACAAAGGGGTCGACGATTTAGAATATATGATGAAACTTCACAACTGAACATCCCAAACTCTCTACAAAACTTAACACTACACTTATCTTCACTAAAATTTTTACAGTTTTCTTCGGGTTATAGTTAGGACAGGCCATACTGCAGCTGAAGCCAATAAGTTGAGGACATGACCAGAGAAAATTATCTGGCTGAAGAAAACGTATATGAATTATAATCTAACTTCTATTCCAGGAAGATAGTGCTATACAGATGGTTAACAATTAATATTATCAGTTGCAATACAAGAAAAACTTCAATAAGTTAGTTTTTTCTTTGAGCTAATGAAGTGGAATAGTGTAAGCTTGGAAGTCTAACCAGGTTGTGCTGAAGGCTGCGATAAATCAACACCAAGAAGATCTTGAAGAAAGTTGTTACTGGAGGAGGTAGGCGCAGGAGTATCATCAGAGCCCAGATCGAGTAAATCAACAAGAGGAGCTGCTGCTTTAGCAACACCGTTTGGAATACCAAGCGGAGATTTTCCAGAAGTTGACACAGATGCTGGTAAAGAACCAGCTCTCCTTCCACTAAATGTTGCCTCATCAAGGACCGGCATTCTTTCAACCAGAGAAGATCTGCATATTTATATCAATCGTGTTGAGTAATTTAGTAGATCAATATCTATAGGACTCTCTCATTCAAATTGATGAAAACAGATATGTCCAGTAGCATCGAAAGAATTACCTTATATTCTGATGCTTTTGAATAACTGAACTGAACTCCAGGGATCTTTGTTGAAGTTCTAAGACAAAGCTACCTTTGTTCTGTCCTATAATACTTTTAACTCTCCTGTAAGCAATACAACAAGCCCAACACTGGTGAGAAGTATCATTGACTAATTTTCATCGCGGCATAATTAATAAGAAAAAATCAGGGACGTGAAATGAGTTCATGCGTGATTATAACCAGAAAATCTAGAATCAACTAGCTAGGTAGGAGTTGGCATACTCTGAACAGGATGGGAAACGAGATGAGATCTTTAACAGAGCAATGAGTGCCATTGCCTTAGTTGTGACATCTGATAAATGATGCTTAATAGCATTCTCGACAACATCCACTGCATCTGATTCTGTTACCTGATTACAGAAGCTTGAGAACACAAATAAATATCTATCCTCCTAATATCTCATTGAAAAATATACCTTTGGCATGTAAAGAGGATCATTCAAAATGTTGCAGGCAGAATGTTCATTAATGAATCTATTTGAATGAGCAATCAAATAGTAAGGAAAATACATCCCCTTAAGACACAGAAAATAACAACTGATACCATTTTCTTCATTTTTTATCAAACAGAAAACTAGCCAGCGCAGAAAATCCACAAGATGACGAGTTAACATTTCTAGGGTGTGAGGATCCCCACATAAATCAGTGAAGCAGAAATATTTTACAAGACCAAAAAAAGCAAATTAAGAAAGAGATCCCCAAATTGCACCTCCAGTACCAGTCACAACAATAAACCCTGAGTGCAGGATGATAGTACTTACCGTTATTGGATCTTCTAAGTCAAGCATTCCAGCATTGTTAACCAACAGATCAGCATATTCTCCTATGCACCATATTGCAACGCGCACAAGAGTTTCCTGCCCAAACATGATAATGACCCTCTTACTCCTAAGTTACAAGATATTCAAATTTAGGAAATGTCTAACCAAAGAAATGTCTACCTGTTCAAAAGATGTATGTAATGCTCTATACAAAGCCCTGACAGTGTACCCATGGAGATCAGGGGCATTTGTTATTACAACAATCAGCGCGTGCCATACATCCTCTTTCACATAAGTTCCAGCCTGTTATGGACATAATCAAGATTAGAACTCTCAGATTAGAACCTACATAAATTCATATGAAGTAAAAAGTTTGTTGTTAGTTAAGTGTACGGAAAAACGTAATCTCACAACCTGGGTTCAAAATATACCTCAGATAGAACCTTTAGCATTTGATCAATGTACCAGATTTTCTCTGGAGCAAACCTAGCAGAAAGGAAATACTAATTCAGTAACCAATTAGGTCTGATGGACACCATTTATCCAGGCCAGCATTCTGATAAACTTAAGGGATTACTATTAATTGAGCTTAACGCACAACTTTGATACAAATTAAAATGTTCAGTTACCATATACTAGAAGAATGAAATCTCTGTACATGCTGGCTGAAGAGTTGCGCAACTTACTTTTCAACTATGGAGCATATCTTTGCAGTAAGATCTCCTTTAAAATCTTGTTCGCTTACTTCCAAATATTCTATAAGCTCCTTTGCTAGTGGCTTCACGTTATTCTCATTCACTAGAAGGTAAATAAGCTCAAGTGCCCTTTTCTGAATTGAAGCATCTGAATCCTAAAGCACAAGATATTAAACACTTTCCATTTAATAAAGAATGATCTCAGTCGACCTACACAGAATTAGATGGTTTACTATACTAAGACACAAAGTCGGAAGCATGTTACAGCTCTGATACATAAATTGCATTCCATAACCAGTAAATCCAGTGGAATCTAAATCGCCTAGTAAATCAATAGGATATCCCAACAAAGAAGTAACACCACATAAAATACCTTAACACACTCCAGGATTGTAGCTCTGTGTCTTTGAACCGCTTGGGAATCAACAGTTAAGGATCTCATCAGCATGTTTAATGCTACGTATCTGAGAAAGCAAAGCTAAGGTTTATTATTTTCTGGAAGGTGGTCAGTGGAGAGACAAGAAAGAGATCAGATGAAGTGTTCTATCAATTTTTCACAAAATCTCATACAATAGTTCCATCCATACACAATACTGTCCAAACACGTCAGTTTTGGTTTATTTTATCTTTATAAACAGCTGCTCCTTCAAGTGGAATAATAGAAAAAAAAACAGAATCACTGCAAACTAGACATATATGAGTGTAACAACTTCTGTCAGCATTATAGCAAACTAAATTTGGAAGATTATTGTAGATGAATAATAAGATCTCAGAGATTAGTTACAAAAAAAAACTCAAATATGGTGGTACTCGATAAAAACCTGATGTTATTATCTCGGTTGGACAAGAATTTTCCTAAGATATTGATTGCAAGGACTCGTAGGCCACCATTTTCTTCGATGCTCATTATCGTTTGAACGCATTCGTATAGGATAGCATTCCCTGCATTTTTGTTTGACTCGGTTTTTGATGCCACCTAATACATTAAAAATCAACTTAGGAATCAAAAATGATTATCTGCAATTACGATCCTGACTGATGTAGATCAAAAGCGTTTTCAAAGCAAATTTCACAAATGATCTTTGAAACAAAACCTATAAAGATGAGAAAAAGGCTTCATTTTTTACCATTGTTTGAAAAGAGAAAAAGGCTTGAAAAAAAAGCTCGACAGACTACGTACGAACAAACCTGAGCAAGTATATCATTCATACAGTCACTGGCATCTGCATCCCCTTGGCCCAAAACACGCAACAGTTTGAGCAATCTGATGTGAAGGAATGGATCCGTAATTCCAGCGACGTCATACTCAGGTGAATATGGACTGTTTGCAATATCTCTCAGGGTTTTAACCAAGCCCTCTGTGCATTTCTGTCAATTAGATAAGGAAACCGCTCATTTTCCATCATGGCAAGAACATCAAAGATTGAAAACACTCAAATCAGTTTAGAATACAGGCAAATATTATCCAGGAAGATAATGAATCTAAAGAGACAAAATGGAGAATGCAGGGATCATACAGATTCCAGACAAGAATCATGAAACCATGAGACAGTAAGAGGCTATGAGTTACAAAGAGAAGCCTAATGAACAAATGTAGAGTACTTTCCGATTCTCCAAGAAAGAAGAAGAACGCAAACTAGAACATATAAGGCATCCTAATATTCGTTTAACCACATAGATAGGATATCAGCAGATTACCTTCCGGAAATATTCAAGGGCTTCGGAACTGACTTTACAGATTTCTGTGCAAAGGTGAACTCCCGTAATGAGAACACCATGATGCTTTTCTTTGAGTAAAGCAGCACCAGGATTAATAAAGTTCTCAGAAAGATCCGGAACTTTTCTGATGATCCTTATCGCGCAAAGAGCTGCCTAAATAAAGAAAAAAAAAACTAGTTCACTATAATGTATTAGTCTATGCATACAAAAAAATGACAGAAGTAAAGTGTAAATTCGTGAAAATGATACATAGCTCGTAAATTAAAGCCTTCACGTGGTTAATACATGCACGTTAACCTAGCATCTAAGGTTTTCCAACATTTCCACCACTGACCCTCACAACAAAGACACCTGTTATCTGAACGGGTACAATGACAGTACAAGAAAACACTCACTTTCTTGCGTATATTTGGATCACGAAACTGAAGTAATCGTTCAACTTCAGGGGCGAGATCACGAGCCATTTCTGCTGAACAAATATTTCCTAAAGCACAGAGAGCAAGCCCCACAATGTACTGGTTCGTGTGATTCAGATCTCTAGACGTAAGTCAAGGTTCTCACAAGATGAACTTAAAAATTTGTGCGAAGATGCCAGCAAAAAGTTAAAACACTACTAGGGAATCAAAATCAAAAATTAACACCATAAAGGATACTGCTTCAGCGAGTTGGTGACAAGCATTAATACTTCTTGCCTTTCATCAAGAAGCAACATTAATCCAAGATAACCAATCCTCTTCTCAGGAAATCCAGGAGAAGCAATTAACTTCAAGCATTCCATTTGCCCAAAATGAGTAGGGTAACCAAGCATATGAATGAACATAAGCTTCGCTAGATCCCGATGTCTATAGTCCTGGTCATTTTCATTAATCGAAGCACGGATCGCAGCACATTCTTTCCTCACAACAGCACGTTCCTCAGCAGCGGTTTTACTCGCACGTATAGCTCGAATCATGTCGCTGCAACACAAATTGTCATTAAAATGATGAATTCATTTACATTTACATACTCTCAATTTATAAAGAATCGAAGCTTCATCAAAAATGCTAAGAGGATTCTATCATACAACATGCCTAATCTCACACAATCAGCCAAAACATTTTTCTGATAATCGTCAATTTCCGATTGAATTTGCCGATTACTAGAAGAATCAAGCTACATTATGGATTTAGACACTAGAAAACGCACGAAAATGGAAGTATCGCAAAGTCGCAATAGAGAAAAAGCAGATTACTAGTTGGAGATCGGAGTAAAGTGATTCCTAACCTGAGACGCGTGCCGGAAGAGAATGGATTCATGACCGGAGCGGTACGAAGCTGATGAAATCAGATCGGAGACGATTGAAGCGGAAAAATGGATCAACGAATTTGAAAATTCATAGATCTAAGAAGCTGAATTTCCAGATCTGAGTGTTTTTCTTTCACTTGATCTCTTCCACTATCGATGAAAACATGAAGAGAGAAAAGAGAGGTCTGTGTTTTTTTTTTCTCTTCCCTGAAAGAAAACGGAAAAAATATTAACGGAGTTGCAGATTCTAACGGAATCATACAACACTTTAACGGTAACAGATTAAAGCCTCTGTCGGATTCAGAAGGTTTGTTTTTCTTTTTTTTTTTTTTCTTGGGCAACAATTTTTTTTGTACTATAAATACGTCAAAGACAGAGAGACCCAGACAGAAAA
>Ga0041059_1002179_pt1 | contig 14904 bp, 16 predicted proteins | sample AraColnosormetaG_FD_56232 | JGI IMG/M metagenome (GOLD analysis project Ga0041059, IMG submission 56232) | Arabidopsis roots microbial communities from North Carolina, USA - Col MF nosort | ecosystem: Host-associated > Plants > Roots > Unclassified | place: USA: North Carolina | collected...
GATCAATCGTTAGCCAATGGTTCAATATTATAGATTTGACCAATTGCACTAAACAGAACATGAGATTTTAGCAGTGAATAATGGATAAACTACACATTTTGCTCTATATGTGAGCCAATCAGCCAACGCTTATGGATGTCATTTTGATAATTTTTGGTTTAGTCTAGAGCAGAGGAGCATTGAAATTAGCCTAGCTGGTTTACAATGGAAGCTAAATTAGATAGCTCAGCAAATATAGTTGACTCGGTTAGCTAGAGATATAACATGTTCTAAAGACAATGGGACTGAACAAGTTGAGTGGTATCCGGGATTGTCTAGATCTCTCTATGATGTGTAGTTCTAGCTGAAGTGAATAAACAAAAGTTAACCGGTTCGGATACTATCAGATTCCTCTAATACAAAATGCATGATTCAATTTCTACATGAAGGAAAATAAAATCAAACCTTGATTCCTGCTATCTCCCCAGGAGCTTCATCAACCACAGTGACTGAAAATTTGCGTCGTTGAGCCCATGTTTTGTACATTTCCATTACCATAGCTGCCCAATCATTGCTCTCTGTTCCTCCAGCTCCAGCTTGAACCTATTCAACAAACCTTCCAGCTTTATAATATGAAGTCAGAGACAGAACAATCTCATACATATTGTCTTCGAGAGTCACCTCGATATAACAAGAACAAGGATCATTATCCGCAGATAATAAAGCCTCGAGTTCTTTCTCTTTTGACACCCTTCTCATATCTATCAATGCCTTTAAAGTTTCCTGCACCAGATAAAAACAAATGGTTAGCAATCTTACAATGAAGCAATACTGACCATTTTGTTCTCAAGTAGTTCCCCTATAAACTACAAACCCGAAACTTTCGGGTTAATCATACCTAGAGAAACAGAAACAGAAAAAGAAAACATGCCTAGAGTTTGAGAAATGAGTGCTAAAACTCCCACCGATTCTAACTCTGAATCGTTCTCCTCTTTAGCGAGTTTCAACATGTCAATGTGTTCAAGAAGCTCTCTCTCAAATGTCATAACTCCTTTCATTTTTCCCGTAAGCGAGCCGTGCTCCCGGCTTATCTTACCAGCATGAGTTGGATCATCCCAAAGATCAGACTTGTTCAACTCTGCAGATAAAACTTTCAGCCTCACCAAGAGTTTCTTCCACTGCCAAAATCATAAAACAAGAGTAAAAATTATATGTAAACCCCGATCGTGTATCTGTCTATGTAATAGAGATAAATGCCAAGATTCAAGCAGAGTCTAAAACTCAAACATATAAATATTCAATGTGTTCCTATATATCTAAAAGTACAAATCCACGATTTAGGCAAAGTCTAAAATTCAAACATAAAATGATTCAAATGTGTTTATGCCTATACATCTAATTCTAATCATACATACACACACATTTCAAGTGAAATTTCATACATACACGCACACATAACCAAAAGAAGTCATACACACACGATCAGGTAAACTTCAATACTGTACTTTTAGTGTATCTGTGTAACGTATAAAATAGCCAAGATTCAGGCAAATTCTGAAATCCAAACATATAAAAGATTCATTTGTGAATATGCCTATATATAATATATATCTAAATCATGAATATTATATATGTAGCTAAAGCAAAGGCAAATGCTAACTCTAGTCACACACACATACATACTTACATACACACAACTCTGTATATGTATTCTCAAGAGATGATTTGAGTATTCGCACAATCACACTATCAGAGAAGAAACTCATAAGTGTGTAACAATGCAAAGCTTGTAAATGAAATTTACCTGTAATCGTCTCTTGATGACTTGAATAGACTGTGCAATTGCTGCAGCGTGACTCTTCCAATCACCTTCATTCTCATCTAAAATCGGCCACTGATTAGCTATAATTCGTTCCACAGTAAGTCCATCACAAGTCGCTGCCACAGCTACAGCTTCTGAGCTCAATGATCGAGTACTGGAAGCGAAACTACTCCCAGAATAAGCGTAATTACCAAATCTCTGATTCAAATTAGAGATTTTTCCATAATTGAATCCAAAATAGCTTAACGCAGGTGTTGAACTGAAGGTTCTTCTAGAAACCAAAACTGAAGAACTTGAATCTACAGCCGACAGAGAGTTACAAGAAATTTTGATTCCATGGATGATGAATCTGCTTCGAGACCTTCTGATGATTAACGATAACATATCGAAATTGATCAGAAGTTCAGAACTTTGATTTTTTCGATTCTTTTTAATAGTTAGGGTTTGTGGTTTATGAGAAACGAAGTCGTATAAATTTTTCGGTTTTTCGAATTCGGATTAAAATTCGGCTCAATCCAGCTTTTGGTTCGGAGTCGTTCGGTTTATTATAGTGGTACCCAAATGGATGGTTTGGTACGGTTTCGATTCGAATTCGAGTATCAGTGTGTTTTCGATTTGATTCGGATTCGGTTTATCCGATATAAGTTACACTCAAACCATATATATGGTACGGTGTTTTTAATTAAGTACTATTTTGGTTCGGATCGGTTCGGTTAGTGTTTATAAACGTATAACTTAAAAAGGTTAGAGAAAGAAGACGTACATACAAATGTCCCTGCTTCGAAACTTCTTCTCCTTCACCTTCTCTGCAAATTCAATAATCACAAAACCCTATTTTGCAATCCCAATCAAAGCCATGGAAGCTACCTCTGAACTCAATCTCAATTACCCAAAACCCATATCAGCTCCTCCACCTCCAATCTCCAAAGACATTGAACTCAGAAGAGCAATGGAAGCTTCATCAAAATCAAGTCTCTTCAATCTTACAAGAGACGATATACTATACGAAGACGAATACCTAATGGCTGTGAATAAACCAAAAGGTGTTTATTGTGAAGCTGTTCTTCGCTCTGCTCCTCAAATTGTTCTTGGTGAGTGAATCTAAAATAACTAATTTCCTTCGTCAATTCTCAATGTTACTGAATCTAAAATCTAATTCGATTTTCAGATTCTTCGAGTGAGTATCATTTAGCGAATAGATTAGATCGTGATACTAGTGGTGTAATGATTATTACTAAGTCACATAAAGTCGCTGCTAAGCTTGTTAAGGCATTCACAGAACATAAGATTCGTAAATCATACATTGCTCTTTGTATTGGTTCATCTCCAAATTGGAGGAGGGTCACGGTTAGTTCAGGTCATGGACGGTCGAAACACGGAGCTTGGCGGGTTTACGCTGCGTTAGACGTTGGTAGAGTTTTACCTGGTGGATCTTTTGTTAGAGATATGGAGACAACGTTTGAAGTTGTATCTGTAAACAGTGTGAAAAACGAATCTTGTGAACTGGAAGATGTGAATCATGTGATTGTTGCTGAGGGGGAGAGGGAATTGAGTTGTGGTGGAGATGATGATGATGTTGTTGTTGTGGTTAGGGCGTTTCCGCGAAGTGGGAGGACGCATCAGATTAGGTTACATTGTCAGTATCTTGGGATTCCTATTAGAGGAGATGTTAAGTATCATGGAGTGTATGAGTGGAATGGAAGAACATTTGAGGGGCATGAGCTTCACGCTGAGTGTTTATCGTTAGATCATCCGGTTACGGGTGATTCTATTGTTATTCGAGCTCCTCTTCCGTATTGGGCAGCCGGAGATTGAAAATGTAACGGTTAAGGGATAGAGTTGAATGGTTAGTGTGAAGATTTTGACCTTTGTTTAACAATTTGTTTTCCAGAATCTCATTTCTTCAGTGTCAAAGATGGAAGATTTGTTTCCGAAAATGCGCGGGGAATTTGTGTAGCTCAATACAAAAACATTGGCAAGAAGGAAGTACATTGAATACAATCCTCTGTTTGCTTTTGTTTTCTCGTCCTTTCTTTTTGTAAACTACACAATATGATAGTCCATTTTTGCGCTGAACTCTCGATAGCACAATGTGTTTCTCATACGAAGTCTGCAGCAACAACTTGTGCTAGGCTTCTATGATTTTTCTTTTGTTTCATTGTCACCAGTTTTATGTTTGTTGTGACAAAGGTCAGTGAAGAATAAACAAACCAATGGAAATCAGTTAAGCCCTTCAATAGTCTTAAGAAAAACTATCAAGACTCTCAATAAATAAATAAATAAAAGGATTTTGTAGATAAAAAAAAAAAAGTTCGAATCTGACGGCTACTATTACCCACGCCCACTTTACTCTCTCACGTGTAAACTCATGCGCTCATTCGACTCCAAATTCGTGGTTTTGTCCAGTGACCATCAGCCACGTCATTATCATGACACGCAAATCTGGCGTGTATTTAACTAATTGGTTAACGTGGATATAAATATGACAGATCATTAACCCACGTCAGCTACCACTTCACTTGCAACTACTCTCGGTATATATTTTCAAAAACTCTTTTGTTTTCGTGTGAAGCTCCGATCTGAGTTTTTAGCAATGGCGAAACTAAACCCTAAATTCATCTCTTTGATTCTTTTCGCTCTCGTGGTGATCGTCTCTGCTGAAGTTATCTTCGAGGAGAAATTCGAAGGTATCTACATTTCTCTCTCAATCTCTTATCTAGATTCTTAGTTTCAATTTGATCGATGCATTGTTTTATGATTCCATTTGTGATCAATTCGATGAAATTTTCTTGATATCGTTATGATTGTTATAGATCTATAGAATTTTTCGATTCTGGATTTACTTTGATTCTTCGATTTCGAAATTCTGATCGATGACGATCAAGCAATGGCCGCTAGATTGTGTTGGCGTTCGTGTAATTACGAAATTTTTTACGTGCTTGATACTAGTATGATTGCTTATCGAATGATCAAGCCTTTGAATCCATATCATTTGCAATCGTACCTGTGAGAAGTTTTGAATTCCGATTTCTCGTCTGATATATCTATTGTTCTGTGTCCTTTGTTGTATCCATGTTCTAAAGATGGATGGGAGAAGAGATGGGTAAAATCTGACTGGAAGAAAGATGATAATACTGCTGGGGAATGGAAACACACAGCTGGAAATTGGTCTGGTGATGCTAACGATAAAGGTATGTTTCATGACCAGTGATGATGTTGATTCACTGATTCATATTCTCATGTCAATTATAACTCTCTTGCAGGTATCCAAACTAGCGAGGACTACAGATTCTACGCTATATCAGCTGAATTCCCTGAGTTTAGCAACAAGGATAAGACCTTAGTCTTCCAATTCTCTGTCAAGCATGAGCAGAAGCTTGACTGTGGTGGTGGCTACATGAAGTTGCTAAGTGATGATGTTGACCAGACGAAATTCGGAGGAGACACTCCTTACAGGTGTGTTTTTCGGTTACTTTCATATCAAACTTCAAACATTCAAACACCAGGCTTATCTTTCTTTTTTTATCTGCAGCATTATGTTTGGGCCAGATATTTGTGGCTACAGCACTAAGAAAGTACATGCTATCCTTACTTACAATGGAACCAACCATTTGATCAAGAAGGAGGTCCCATGTGAGACTGATCAGCTTACTCACGTGTACACCTTCGTCCTCCGTCCAGATGCTACTTACAGTATTTTGATTGATAATGTTGAGAAGCAAACTGGTAGCCTTTACTCTGACTGGGATCTTCTCCCAGCAAAGAAGATTAAGGATCCAAGTGCTAAGAAGCCTGAGGACTGGGATGACAAAGAGTACATTCCAGATCCAGAAGACACTAAGCCAGCGGGATATGATGACATCCCAAAGGAGATTCCAGACACTGACGCAAAGAAGGTTTGAATTTTTTTCTTGCATTGATGCAAAACCAAATCTGATTTATCGTCTCGAGGTTTTGATTTTGATCCTTTGTTTATAGCCTGAGGACTGGGATGATGAAGAAGATGGTGAGTGGACTGCCCCTACCATTCCCAACCCCGAGTACAATGGTGAATGGAAGCCCAAGGTTTGTTGGTTTTGCTCTTGAACAGAGTATTTAAGATGGTCATTTTATCTTCATTCCTCTCACGGTTGTTGTATTGTTCTGTAGAAAATTAAGAACCCCGCTTACAAGGGCAAGTGGAAGGCTCCAATGATCGACAACCCTGGTAATTTAGGAATCCGTATTTATATTCACCTGAAATAGAGTTTGAGATTCTGATAGTTATGGATGTAACAGTAGTATTTATTGTAAGATTTTTGTTTCCCTGAGATAATATCTGATAAGTAGTAAGTCTAAGTATATCAATTTGACACAGAATTCAAGGATGACCCAGAACTCTATGTCTTCCCCAAATTGAAGTATGTTGGAGTTGAGTTGTGGCAGGTAATAAGAATATCTTATCACTGAAACATTTTTGTCTTTCATAATGGTATATGTTTGAAACTAAACACATGATTGTTTTGGTAGGTGAAATCTGGTTCCTTGTTCGACAATGTCTTGGTCAGCGATGACCCAGAGTACGCTAAGAAGTTGGCCGAGGAAACCTGGGGAAAGCACAAGGATGTAAGTTTATCAATCGTTGCTCTTTGCTTGGTTTATCGTGGTTAATGAGTCATAGCTAATGATCCAGTCTGGTTTTACAGGCGGAGAAAGCAGCATTTGACGAAGCTGAGAAGAAGAGAGAGGAAGAGGTAATAACCATCCTCCACCCAAAAATCTAGTCTAATTGCAAATAAGTCAAGTAGTAATCAACAACTTGTTGTATGTTTCTTTGTTTTACCAGGAATCAAAGGATGCTCCTGCTGAATCCGACGTAAGAATCTCTGGGGTTTTACAATGTATATAATTAAACTCTGTTTCTGTCAAGGCTCTGATATATAAATTTGTTTTATCCTACAGGCTGAGGAAGAAGCAGAAGATGATGACAATGAAGGAGATGACTCAGACAATGAATCAAAGTCTGAGGAAACCAAGGAGGCCGAGGAAACCAAGGAAGCCGAGGAAACCGATGCCGCCCATGTATGTGTCTAACCTCTTTTCAACATAAACTCCAAAAATATATGCAAACATTGGGCTGTATGACTAACTCTGTGATTATGATTTGATTACAGGACGAGCTCTAAGCAAAGGTGGAGGATTAAAAAGTTTTCAGAGTCTTAATTGTTCTTTTAAACTTTTCTTTTAAAAGGAATTCTTTAGCTCTAGTTTGGTTGGAATGTAGAACTTTTTAGCTATTATTATGGTGAAATGGTTGTGGTAACTTTGTTTTAGACTTTGAGAAAATCCTGACTTTCTCCTTCTCTTTACCAATTCACAATTAGTAAAAAGGAAATAATGGAACTAATGGAGACAAAACGTAAGCTTAATAAAATTCCATGACAGTGCATCATCACGTAAGTATATTTCATTCTCTCCAAAGTCTCAACCAACAATCTTTTGCAAGTTCAGCTCAAGACTGGATCGTCAAGCCATGATTACATATCCTAATAGCTAATTGGTACTTTTAAGTTTTAAGTATGTCTACTGACATTCTCAAGTAGTAAATGTTGGATGGATATATTTACTATTGTATAGACTATAGCTGGTGTAAAATATTGATATTAAAATGTATTTTATTCATCCACTAAGTTAAGTTGCTTGATAGATAGATAACAGGTTGCAAACTTGAAAGAATTTAAATAGTAAATATAAATGTTATTTTAAACACATGGAATAATATTTATGAAGTTTGCAACCTGTTTTAGAATAACACATTGTAAGAATTTTTTTTATATTCATACTATCATTTAATATTTTATTTTAAAACTCAACCAAATATAAAAAATACTGCAAAATACAGTCATAAAATATCCAATATATTTAAAGTTGCATAGAAAGTTGTCAAACATTATATATTTTGAAACAAAACAAACACTCTAAAAACATCCTATATTTTGAAACAGAAATAGTCATGATAAGATCAGAAATTCAAATTAATAGTGAAGCCACTTTTAACACTCCCATTGTTTCATAAACTTTTCACAAATCTGTTTTGGCTTGTCAAATTTTTTTGTTGCAAATCCGTTATAATTGTAAATTCCAAACTTTTGGTATTGTTTTTTAGACATAATAAATTATGAGCTGAAAACCAAAAGAACTAAAAAAAATGTTAAATCCGTTGTTATTTTTTTAGTTATGCATGTTTGCCAACCATATTCAACTAAAACATCTCAAAAATTGGTGGGGGAAAAAATGCAAAAATTCCCAAACCTAAAAATTCAATGTGTTATTACTGGAAAAAATATTTATAAATAATATTTTTGAAACTAAAATAAAACGTGATATGTCTTACTTTTAGAATTGCCTTAAAATTATCGGTTTGGGAGTTGCAAAGCAAACGAAATCAGTAACCGAATGAAATCATGGATCGGTTTAAGCATATAAACCGAATAGGCTAGATATTAGCTTATTTTAAAAATGTCAGAAAACATAAAATTATCACAGCCGCTGGTTAATAAATTAGTAGATCTGATGGTCCAGGTTGGCTTTCAATGACATCAACCTTCCACTCATATGACGCCACGTCACTACACCAGCTCGATCATCGGCCACGTGTGGTTCCTAATATAATTTATTTTCGTTTAGGCAATTTCACATTCGCGTTTCGAATCGAAACGAAGAAGATCGAGATCAGTGAAGAAGAAGAAGACGAAATCACGAAACCATGTTCTTGTTCGATTGGTTCTACGGAATCTTAGCTTCGTTAGGGTTATGGCAAAAAGAAGCAAAGATCTTGTTTCTCGGTCTCGATAATGCTGGCAAAACTACATTACTTCACATGCTCAAAGACGAGGTTTGATTAGTTTCTTCGAATTCTCATTTTTTTGGTAGATCTATCGATTCATGCCTTCTATGCATTGCTTTTGATGAGAAATTATTTGTAAAAATTGAGATCTGACATTTTTTGTCTGTGTTTGTGTGAATTTGGTGTTGGTGGTGTTTGATTAGAGATTAGTTCAGCATCAGCCGACGCAACATCCAACGTCTGAAGAACTTAGCATTGGAAAAATCAAGTTCAAGGCTTTTGATTTGGGTGGTCATCAGATTGCTCGTAGGGTTTGGAAAGATTACTATGCCAAGGTTAAATCTCTCTTTCTACATTCTCCTTTTAGTAATCCTTTTGGAAGATGAATATCGAAAAAGCGCGGTGTTTTATCGGATTCATCGAGCTATATATTTGTTCCTTGTTTTAACTCCAAGTATTCTTAAAGTTTAGACTTTTAATGATTTGTTGTTGGCATTGCTGATAGAAGCTTAGATGGGAGTTTCTTTATTAGATCATAATCCTATTAGAAGATGCAAATCGAAAACCAATGCTTGAATCTTTGTATAAATGTTCACTTACCCTTATAGGATTCATCGAACTCTTTTCTTTTACTTGAAGGTGTTTGTTTAGTAGCTAAAACTAAAACCATAACATTTGTTGTTTGTTTCTGTTGCAAATATTCTTAAATTTTAGACCTTTAATGATTGTAGATGGCACTTGTCATGCTAATAGAAGTTTTGATGGAAGTTTCTTTTTTTCCATCACAATCTAATTACGCATGAATTTGCTTCAAGATGATGTTTCAATGGTACAAATTACCAATTTTATGAAGAAAGTTTTAGTAATTTTTACCTTAGTTCTAGCCAGTTAGTGGAGTTATGTTTTGGACCTATGAATTATGTTGGGGACGAACTTCTTGGTAATTTTATTTCTCTGGTGACATTAGAATGTATCTGATATGATTGTAGGCATTGAGCCAATGTATATCGTACCAGAGTTGTTTATCGTATTGACCTAGAGTTTATGGTGTTATCAAACTGGAATATTTTCATATCAGTGATATAAAATATGGCTATGAGTAGTGTAGAGCGAACTAGAAGTATGTTTGCGTGGATCTAATTGTTTTGTTAGCATGTTAGGATCTAGTATTGTCTTTAATCAAATGTATTCTCTTTGCTGATAGAAACTCTTTTTTTTTTTGTTGTATAAAGGTTGATGCTGTTGTCTACCTTGTGGATGCTTATGACAAAGAAAGATTTGCAGAGTCAAAAAGAGAGCTTGATGCTCTTCTCTCGGATGAAGCCCTTGCAACTGTCCCGTTTCTGATTCTTGGGAACAAGATTGATATCCCTTATGCAGCTTCTGAAGACGAACTGAGGTATCACTTGGGTCTCACTAACTTCACCACCGGTAAGGGCAAAGTGACGCTCGGAGACTCTGGTGTTCGCCCACTTGAGGTCTTCATGTGCAGCATTGTCCGTAAAATGGGTTATGGCGAGGGATTCAAATGGCTCTCTCAGTACATCAACTAAAGACAGACGTCAAGTCTTTTATCATATTTTCAAACCAAACCCAAGAAGATTTTCCGTACAATTTGTCTATTTCGAGCTAAAAGATTTGTGATTGACGATGTCACATCCTTCCCTTAGAAGACTTGAGAACACTTTTTTCTCATATTTGTTCTTTTTGTTGTTTTCTGTGTGGAACATAAGTTTGGTGGCTTGCATTTCCAAACTTATTCATTTCTCTTGTCCACATTTTTGTCAACTGCTTATGTTTCATTGAACATTATTCCCAAGTTAGACCACCAACTTTTTTGAACATATTCTCACTTTATATTAACGTGTGCCCTACATAAACCCAAATTCAAATCGATTCAACAATCAATCTCTCTCTGCTTATTTCTCTCCCTAAGCCATGAATGTTCCAAAGGTGTCAAGACTTTGGCTACTCTATGCAGTGTTGCTCTTTGATAGTCAGAGACATTCAGGTGCACTTTGGTTTTCCAAGTCTTAGATTCTCTTTGTTCAAACACTCATTAAGTTTATTTGGTTTGAGATTGTTGATGCAGTAAATGCGCAGGCTGGTGGTATCATCGGGGGCGCGGGGATTTTGGTTCAGAGAGCCGCGTTCTGTTTTAACAATAATCTGGTTAGTATGATCGATGTCGAAACCCCTTAAGTAAAAGGAAAACACTTTTTGACAATAGTTTCTTTTCTTGATTTTTTGCAGCTCTACAGAGGATGTAATGAGGCGTTCAGACTAAACCAACAAGGTGAATTCAAGGTTCCACCTGAGGAAACAGACAGATTCTGCAACGGTCCTTGTTCTGCAGAAACAGAACTTGTGCTTACATGCATTAATAGTGTCATGTCTGATTTCGTGTTTTACAATCGTGCTACCCCGAGAGATGTAAGGAACGCCCTCCGTGGTGGCTGCAGCTCCTCTTTCACACGAGGTTTGTAACCATGAAATACCCCCTAACTTTTCATCTTTACACATAACCATGAAACATAAACTTGACTTGAGTTTGAATATACAGGAAACTTCAATGTGGGAGACTATGCTCAAGGACTCTATTTCGGCAAGGCAGGGAAAAAGCTGCCTGGACTGTTCATTGTACTAGTTCTCGGGTTTGTACCACTGATCCTGTGAAGATACTTTCACAGATCATACAAGATTATGTAAATGAGATTCCCCCTCATTAAGATTTCTTTTTTTGTTACTCTGAAACAAATATTTCTTTTTCATCTTTTCAACGCAAATCCCTACATAAATCCTAAATATTTTAGAGTTTGAGCAAATATTTACACTAGCTCCATTTGTTCCAATTGTCTGATGGCTTGTTAAATGTCGAGGCTGATGTTTGCGTGGGATTGCTCTTAGGCGTCTTCTTCTTCAACTTCTTTGGGCTCTCCATGTGAGAGACCTGCACAAATACTCTCATGTTAGATTCCAAGTTCACTTCTAACATTCAGACCAAAGGCCACTCAAATCACATATCACCCCAAAAATGGTCCACTGGTTAAGATATTGTCAAACTCATATTTCTAAGTACGCTTTGAAGCCTAAAGATTTATCGTCTTGAATTATCAGATGAAAGATAAGGGCTTTTATAAGAGGTACTTACAATGTGAGATTTCCACTGGGTTGTCTCTGAACTACTGTCATGTGGAGGATGATCGCGAACATGGCGAAATATGTGAATCAACACTGCAGCATCAAGAGCAGCATACTCAAGCTGCACAATTCAGTTAAATATCAGATTCAACAATTACGTTCTCCAACAGTTTTTTTCTCGAGGTTCTAGGTAAACAGATAATGAATACGATTATATACCTGATTCTGGCTCAAAGGCCTTTGTTCCCAGTCGCTATTGCGTCTTGTTTTGTTCAAAGACACTCCCAATATTTTCTGATACAGAACAAAGAGATCGAACAAGAAATGATGTTAAGATATTCCTATTGAAATGGTGTGACTCGGATGTAATATTAAGAGCTAGTCACAAAAGAAGAGCTCACCTTCGTTAGTCCTGCTAAACCACCAAATGGTTCATTAAAAACATTTTGAATGTCTAGCAACATGTCGTATCGCTCGAAACATTTCAAATCCCCATATGAAAGCGCCAACTGCTTGATGTCACATTGAAAATTGTAACCTGAGGATAATTTATGATCAGGGTAATCCTCAGTCAGAGAGACTCTTAATAAGGCAGGCAAAAAAAAGAAGAAGATAGATTTCATATATACCGAGCTTTAATGTACTCTTCGATTGCAAAATGTGACTAAGGCAGTTGTCCAGAATTTCAGAGGCGTCATTGTAAAGCTTTATCAAGTCCAATATGAAAATTTTGGTATCAGATCCAATTTGCATGATTGAAACCTGAAAACAAGAACAACAACGGTAAGAATACTATGGCATGTAAGGAATGAGAAGAGACTACGAGTTGTTACCTTGTTCTGTTTACTGCCTTTAATATAATTAGGTTTCCATTCACAGTCAATACCCACAACTCTACATCCTTCAAGAAAAGAAGTTGCTTTTCTCAACTCGTTGACTTCATCAACCCAAACTACATCTTCTACAGCTAGATCGTTGAGACGCAGAAAGCTTTTTTCAACAAAAGCAACCTCAGCCTCTGAACAAAATAAAGAATACCACTGTAAGCGTCGTATAGTTTTGAAACACTAGGCATGGTTCCGTGCAGCAATATATACCTCGTGCTTTTGGCAGCCCTTGAAGTGAATATCGATCGCACAGTTCATCAACCTTCTCCAAGTATCCAGCTTCCACTGCCAAGTATACCTTAAAACCAAACCAAAATTTCAGCAAAACAGACGGTGATACAGAAAATATCAACCTAGGAAAATGAAAAATGTCTTTAGACATTGATTATATGTACAACAAGTGCTTACCAGATACTTCAGAAGCTGTCTATCACCTTTTGTCTTAATTTCAGCAACATCCCAACATGCTTTTTCTGCTAGAACCTTCAGAGCACTGCCAATCAATTGGGAAAAGGTCATCGTTTAGTGTTAATTTTGTATATGTACCCTGCTGTACACTGTTTACAAATGAGAAGCAATAGAGACTGCAACAACCTTTCTTTACACTTGTGATACAATTCGGGAAAGTCATGCTGTAGATAGTTCTTATTTATGATATTATAGGCCTGCTTTAGCATATTCCTTGAGCCATACTCTTGAACAAGAATGCATAAACTTGGCCTTCCCATGAAGGTAGCCCATCTCTCTGCAGCTTGGAAATTTTTATCCTCAACCATTTGTTGAAGAAAAGTTTCTCCAGGGAAACGGAAAGAGAAATGCTCTAACAGAGTCACAGCCGTCATGAAAGATTTCGACTTGATCAAGTCAGAAATGTATTGTTCCAGAAACGCATTTCCACAAGCAAACCCATATCTCTGCCAAACTTCCGAGATAGACAAGGCTTCATCGATACTAGTTAACCTCACATCAAACACTCTAAGAGTATGCACCATAACCTTCTCATCATAAGTTAAAGATCCACCAACAGTAGCAAGGAAGAACTGAGCAGCTAGCTTTCTCGCCAAACAAATATCTTCTTCACTAGTTGGTTCAGATACTGTTTTAAAGAAGCGGCGAAGAGCTGATATAACTAAATGACTAAAGCCTTCACCATATACCCCAAATAAAGGAAGTAAAGTGAGACAATTAATAATGAAAGTAGCAGGTCCTGGTTGAGGTTTATTAGCTAGAACTCGATGAACTTGATACTGTAAAGCTTGGAACTTTTTTGTTGCCTTCAAGCTACCTGAAATACCCATTCATTTACTTAAACTAGAAAACAAATTGAGAACTTGAAAAAGAAGTAAAGCAAGGATTTACCATGTTTATAGCATTCTTTGAGTAGGTATAAGAACACAACAGGAGACACATAGGTTAAATCTGAAAACGCATGTAAACACACAGTGTTTGCTTCAGATTTCTCATCTCTTATTACCTCCAAATCAGCTTCTTTAGAATCCAAACCCATTTATAGACAAATGCTACACAATTTCCTGTTTGTACAAAGATAAACATGTTAAAGTAAGAAAAAGATCATCTTCACCAAATTAAGTAGTTAGAGATGACTTCTGCTAATAAAAAACGAAACTTTGAACCAAATTCAGATAAAAACAAAAATGAGTGAATGAGCTATGAAAGTCAAAATTCCAGAGTTTTTGGGATAAAGCAGTTACTAAAAACACAAGTGTATGGCACAAAGAGGATTTTATTATACATTTCAGGAAGATTTAATCATTTTCTCACCGGAAAATTGACTTACCGGCGAGAGAGGTCGGAGGAACGAGAAATTTGTAGGAAAGAGAGAAGTGGAAGAGTTGTGAGAGGACTGTGTCTTCCCTCTTAACGGCAAAACTCCGTCTGTTGACTCCGTTTATCTAGGTTTCAAATGAAAATCGATCTAATCTTTGAGGGTACTTTTGTATTTTACAATATTTAGCAAAGCCCTTAACGGGCTAAGGCTAAAGGCCTACAGGTAAAAAGCGGAAGGCCCAAATGCGAGTGTCATTTCATTTCGTGATTGTATTATTGTACGTTGTTGAAATGAAATGCTTTGCTCAAACCTAGCTAAGATCAAGAGTAGGTTTACCTAAATTTGTTATTACATATGTTTTATCTAAACAAAAAGTATATGGTATATGTTCAACTACCATAGAGAGGCTGTGAACAGTCGTTTTGTCAAACATTAACCAATTTTTTTTTTTTTTTTTGGC
>Ga0041059_1002180_pt1 | contig 14904 bp, 14 predicted proteins | sample AraColnosormetaG_FD_56232 | JGI IMG/M metagenome (GOLD analysis project Ga0041059, IMG submission 56232) | Arabidopsis roots microbial communities from North Carolina, USA - Col MF nosort | ecosystem: Host-associated > Plants > Roots > Unclassified | place: USA: North Carolina | collected...
GTAAAAGCCCGAATTGTTCTCTAGTTAAGAAAAAAAAAAAAAAACATAAATCGTTTAATATGTTACAGATTTTGGTTTGTGGACTATTTTGCTTACTTTTTTCTTAAAAATATTGTAATAGCCTGTTCAAAGAAGTATTTGTTTTTGACGTCAAAAATAAAAGTGTTTGTATTTTTGTGAATTTATCACCACTACTTTAATTGGGGAAATAAAATAGTTTTGAGAAAAGACGTTCGATCAAGGAGGAAGTAGGTAATGTACTTCAAAGTTCAAAGTGTAGTAGGTAAAGATTCGATTCGACGCTACTCTTTTGTTCTGAAGCTCGTCCAATCATATAACGCCATGTCATCAGCTTACCTTTCAGACAGGATAATTCACATTCACAATTATTTATCTCTTTTTTCCAATAAAAATACCAAACCAGTCTTTGTTCGGTTAGGTACTGAATATTCATCATATTCATAGCTAGAGTGATGTGTCACCCACCTTTCGTTTTCCAGAGGTCAGAGAGATCTTTTTAGTTTACACTTTAAGATTGTCTTAATTACAATATAGATGTCTCTCTATCTGTAATTATACCCAATCAGATTAATAACAGATCAAAATACAAACACAATAACTCTAGTGACAAGTTAGCTGTTTAGTCAAACAACTCTAGTGACAAGTATTAAAGGAATCGAATCCAAACGGTGATTATTGTGTCAATCAGTCATCACACCAACTGTGTTAATCATACCACAATAATGATTATATGCGAAAAATCATTTAATTATAATTATTTATCTTTGTATGAGAATATTCAGGTCCAAATACACAAATACTTGGGCCTCAATGAACACAAAGAAGAAAGCTCGGTAAGAAAAAAAATCTAATTTTTGTCACAAGTTTCGACTCTAGATTTCAACAAATTAAAGCTTAGTTGCATATGACTAGGCAATGGAGCATCGAATTTAAGGCTATCGAGATCCGAAATATCAGAGTCTGAAGAGACCTGCATTTTCTCCAAGAGCTGTGATATGTTTGGCAGATCGATTTGCTTTGAATGGAGATGAAGGTGTGGCTGTTTCGAAGAGACATCTCCACCATCCAGATCCAATCCAAAAGGAGATGATGATTGCTTGGTTGGGTTGTTTTCAGAAGAGACAAAAGGTTCCCGGGCTTTATGAGCTTGCCAACCGTATTTGTAGTCCCCGACTATCGGTGTTCCTAGCACTTCAGCGCAGTGTACACGAAGCTGTGGCAATCGAAGAACAGTTGAAAACAGATTAGTATTAAGAGAACATAAAAAAGAGAGAAAGTTGAAACAAAAACTGAATATCTATAGAGACCTGATGTTTTCTCCCGGTTAAAGGGCGAAGCTCAAGCCATGTGTATCCTGCAATTCAACAATGTGCTAAAAACTCAAGGCAAAATCATTTGCTTTAAGTTTAACTGAATAGAAATGGAAGTCAGTCTCACTAACCATGTGGTGAAGATTCAATCACTCGGTATTCGGTGATAGCATGCTGAGTAGAAACGAGTTCTCCATTGTCATTAACAGTGATACGTTCAGATTTTCCATCATCCACAACCACCTACCCAGATATTTAACATATATTTTACCTTCAAATTTGACTCCAGTAAAGCAGCAAAAGCAATGACCGAATTCGAACAAACAAAGCAACTCCTAGATAAAACAAAATAGACTAAAAACTCAGATGGATAAAACTCTCTAGCTAAAACAGAGTGTGAAGACCTTTCTGAGTGGCGCTGAAATCTGTCCCCTTTGACGTGGTGGACACCCGATCACAAGTGCCATATATTTTCTTTTCAAGGATTTTACGTTCTTTTTGACACCCTGCCAAGTAAAATAAAAGTCATTGGAAGAGAAACTTATGTTTATTTCCCACGATCCATGACAAGCAATGGAAAGATCGGAGAGAAAGCAGAGGATTTACATATGCGGATGCACCAGTTGTTTTCTCTCGGAATATGGAATGAAGAACTGTTGCAGCCGTCTGTGTTCTTGCCAACACCAAAAGTCCACTACAGTCTCTGTCAAGTCTGTGCACCTAATACATATCCCATACTTGCATAAGCCAATAGATTCATACTTTTCAAATTAACAAAAACAACATAATAAATCATACACTTTCGTTTAGATACAGTTTTAATCAGTGCTTTACTATGATTCGCAACTAACCAGCCGGGGAGATTCTGATTTATCAAATTTCAAGCAAGAGGCAGCGAGTTCATCAATACTGGTTTTGATCCCACTCCCACCCTATTAAAGAGCAAATGTCATCACATTTCACAAGCTCCAAGAATATGATACACAATACAACAGAATGCGAAGTATAAATGACTCACTTGAACAGCCAAACCATGAGGTTTATTCAAAACAATAATGGCTGGATCCTGGCACATTAACACACAGTTAAGATCTATCAATCTATATAAGTATATAACATCAATAAAAAAACAAAAAAGCAAACCAATAGTATACAGTTTCAAAACCTTATACAACACCAAACTGCAAACGAATTTGCGTTCTTCATCACTACATTGAAAGCTTTCTTTCTTAGCAGGTGGCGTCTGCGGCGTATCATTGTCAACCGATAAAGGAAGGTAAATTCTATCTCCTACATTCAAGGACTCCTTAGCTGCCACCTTTCAAGGGTCAGAAATCAACATCATCAGATAAAAGAGCAGCCTTTCAACAAAACAGTTCTTGTTCCAATCAATAGATAACAAAATAACATTACCCTTTTAAGCTGGCTTCTTTGTAGTTCATCACCATCAACACTCATAGACATTTCTCTTCTAACCTGAATCAATTACAATGTAAGAAACTGACAACAATTCGTTGAATACAAGATTGGAAGAGACTAGGAACCTGTCTTAAGCGGAAGAGTTTCTGAACGAGAGTTCTGGGTAAATCGGGACGACAACGAAGAATCCACCTAAGCGCCGTCGTTTTTGAGTTGTCCGTTGAAGATTTGACAGAGTCTCCGTCGGAAAGGAGATCCTTTCCAACGGCGGTGCCATCGATGGTGGGAGAAAAAGGAGGTAAAGTTAACCATTTCCCTCTCGAATCATCGGTCTGAGTTGTACTGTAGCTGCGAGTAGACTGATGAGCCGCCGCAGACAATGCTTTGGTTGGATTCTTGAAGGTAGAGATAGTTGGCGATGAGGATTGAAGTTGTCGACGGAGCGTCGCAGTCGCAAGTCTCCATTTGGCCATTTTAGGGTTTAGGCTAAATTCGAATTAGGGTTTAAGAGGTTTTGGAGCAGAGGAACTTGGGAAAGATGGAACCGATAGTCATTACTCATTAATCAAATAATTCATATTTTTGCTTATAATTAATTGGTAATTCTGACAAAAGTAATACTGTAACTGTTAATTTAGCGTTAATTTCTCTGTTATTTTGGTAAATCCTCCATGAGGTGAGGATTAACATTTTGTCTTCACTTTCTAAATAATCACAAAAAATCAGTTGTTAAAAATAACTGAATTTTGATTATAAAACAGAGAGATTTGAAGAGAAACGACGGCGCTTAGGTGATAAAAAAGAGATATAGTAACCAAAAAATTTGAAGAGAAATACTCATTGGTTTGCTTGCGAAAAAGATAAATATTTGATAAAAAGGAAGTTGATCTTTGCACATTCTTAGTGAGTTTTGATTATAAAACAGAGAGATTTAGAAGTCTGCTACTTCCGTGTCAGTATCCTTTTTATGCAATTGCGTCTCTATTGGTTGTTAAAGAAGAGAAACTTTCGGTGTTATTACAACTTTATGCTACATCAAGGACAGAGATATGGGTCATAATTATAAGATTGATGAGATGACCAACGTTTTGTCTTGGAGCATGGTCGTAGCATTGGATTTGAATTATTTGAGGTGTTGGTATGGTAAAAGCTTTTTGGTCGATGAGGAGAAGAAAGTCCTCGTGTGTTGTGATAAATATTCTAGATATGATGGAACCAACTTCAAAAACGTGCTATACATTGTTGGAGAGGACAATCAAGTCAGAAAAGTGGATTTAGGATTCTTTTCAAACTGGCCATTTTTGTTTAATTATGTTCCAAGTTTAACTCAATTCCAGCAAGAAGAAGAGGCGAGCTAGTGATTAAACCACAGGGCAAACCCTTTGTACCTTTTTTTGGATTTACTTCACTGTAATCTTGAATAATTCAATAAACTGATATATTTCAATAACAAGTGGTGGTATATAGTATTCCTTGCTTTTAATTGACACAGTTTGTTAAGTTTTTTATGATCAAATTTGATTTCCTTACATAAAGAAGAGTTATGTTTTATTTTCAACTTCAAGCTTTCTTAATTCATAAAACATGTTTACTGTATATTCTTTACAGAGCTCTCTTTATGGCTTTTGTTCTGCATATTCTTTGAGCAAGCCAGGTCTGGTTCAGGCCGATCAATTTATCAAATATCTGATATACTATGGACTAACAGTAGTCCTTAAAATAAAGAGGACCAAATAACCACAGAGAGGGAACATAATAACACATATGTAACTAAAGAAGAGAATTTTGATAATAACACATATAGTCGGTGCCTCCTTGAGTCGCATAAAGTCCAAAGCATGCATGTAGTTAAGTGAATAAGAAACAAAGTATCGTTCGACAAAATTAATTTTGATGAATTGTTAACGCTAACAGAGAAAATGGCAGTATTTTGATGTTTCTTCAAATAGAAGACAAAGTAGAAAAATGAAAACATATAGCTGTAAAGCAGGTGTTTATCATAGCTTAACTTATCATTGTTGTTTTCTATCATGTGACCTCCAAAATGTCAAAATGTGCTACCACACGAAATTCAAGTAGCATGCGGATCACTTCATCGCAAAGTGATTCCCCATAAACTTTCATGTAGCCTTTACATGATTATACATATAATTACTAATATCACATTTATACATTATGTATTACGTAGAATTGCATAAAGTGGAATCGAAACTCATTCTAACAGTTTTGCTAGATATTATATATTTCATATCTAATGGCTAATTGTATATATTGCCTAGTTAAATATGAGGTTGACTTTACGCTAAAATTGTTTACATGTCAAGTTAATTGTCAACTAAGGTGATGATATTTTTATCAGTATTAATCTCTAAAATTTTAACAACCCCATTTCTCATTTTTAATAAAAAAATTCGAACCAAAATAATGATCATGGCCAAGCCTTTTTTCAATGGTAGGCTAATTAGTTTTTATCCTTTTAATCAAAATTTCGAGAAATCTTTTAATTCATCTTAATTATATTGTGAAAGTTTTAACCTACTACTAGTTAACACTCGAGAATCCGTTTTGCGATCAAATAAAAACTTGAAGCATGTATATACAGAATATAACTAAGTTATGCATAAAGGTGTTAATAATCTTAAATTACAAGCTCCATATAGATTTAAGAAGGAACCCTTGTTTAAAAGATTAAAAAGACTCCAACATGATATTTAATAAACCCAACATATTTATCTATATAAACCATATCAGAGCACTTGTACTGCATCATCATCATTCATACCATCAAATCCTAAAGCACACAACAACTGAAAAAACAAACACCTTTCTATCTTCTTTGTTTGGTTTGGCAATGGATCTAGCTAAACACACAAGACTTCAAATATTGGGATGCATACTCCTGGCATCACTTGCATTAACAATGGCCGATACACCCCCGGGCATAGCCAAGAACCCAAGCCACGCAACATGTAAGATCAAGAAGTACAAACATTGTTACAACTTGGAACATGTTTGTCCCAAGTTTTGCCCTGACTCTTGCCATGTCGAATGTGCTTCTTGCAAACCCATATGTGGTCCTCCTTCCCCTGGCGACGATGGTGGCGGCGATGACAGTGGTGGTGATGACGGTGGATACACTCCTCCTGCTCCTGTTCCACCAGTTTCACCACCACCTCCTACACCTTCCGTGCCAAGCCCTACTCCACCAGTTTCACCACCGCCTCCAACTCCTACACCATCTGTGCCAAGTCCCACTCCACCAGTTTCACCACCACCTCCAACTCCTACACCGTCTGTGCCAAGTCCCACTCCACCAGTTTCACCACCACCTCCGACTCCTACACCTTCCGTGCCAAGTCCCACCCCACCAGTTTCACCACCACCTCCGACTCCTACACCTTCTGTGCCAAGTCCCACTCCACCAGTTCCTACTGATCCTATGCCAAGTCCCCCTCCGCCAGTTTCACCACCGCCTCCAACTCCTACACCATCTGTGCCAAGTCCTCCTGATGTTACTCCCACTCCTCCTACGCCATCTGTGCCAAGTCCTCCTGATGTTACTCCCACTCCTCCTACGCCATCCGTGCCAAGTCCTCCTGATGTTACTCCCACTCCTCCTACGCCACCTTCCGTCCCAACTCCTTCCGGCTCTCCCCCTTACGTTCCCCCGCCATCAGACGAAGAGGAAGCAGCAGGTGCCAAAAGGGTCAGGTGTAAGAAGCAGCGCTCTCCATGTTACGGAGTTGAATACACTTGCCCCGCCGATTGTCCCCGTTCTTGTCAAGTGGATTGCGTCACTTGCAAGCCTGTTTGCAGTATGTCATCTTAATCCATCGATCGATCTCCTCTTAAATTCCTTATTATTCAGTTACTTAATACGTTCTAAATAACGATACATTGTGATGCAGATTGCGACAAGCCTGGATCTGTTTGCCAAGACCCACGTTTCATCGGAGGAGATGGTCTAACCTTTTACTTCCACGGCAAGAAAGACTCCAACTTCTGCCTTATCTCTGATCCTAACCTTCACATCAACGCTCATTTCATCGGTAAACGTAGAGCTGGTATGGCACGTGACTTCACATGGGTCCAATCCATTGCCATACTCTTCGGCACTCACCGTTTATACGTCGGAGCCCTAAAGACTGCCACGTGGGATGATTCCGTTGACCGGATTGCCGTCTCTTTCGACGGAAATGTTATCTCACTTCCTCAGCTAGACGGTGCCAGGTGGACTTCTTCCCCTGGTGTATACCCTGAGGTCTCGGTCAAGCGAGTCAACACTGATACTAACAATCTTGAGGTATGCCCTAAGAAAATACTATTACTTTAGCCACAAGGTCACTTATTCAAAGACATATCAATTTTTCAATATATATAAACTCAATAATACTTAACAAAGATTTTCAGTTTTTAAGATATATACCTAAATAATGATATATCCCTGATACCAGTCAATTAATATGTTTTATAATTCAGGTTGAAGTAGAGGGTTTGCTTAAGATCACAGCAAGAGTGGTGCCAATAACAATGGAAGATTCAAGAATCCATGGCTACGACGTGAAGGAAGACGACTGTCTAGCTCACCTTGACCTAGGCTTCAAGTTCCAAGACCTTAGCGATAATGTCGATGGTGTTTTGGGACAGACTTATAGGTCTAACTACGTTAGCCGAGTTAAGATTGGAGTCCACATGCCTGTGATGGGTGGTGACAGAGAATTTCAGACCACCGGACTTTTTGCACCTGACTGTTCAGCCGCAAGGTTCACCGGTAACGGAGACAGCAACAATGGCCGGAGCAAATTGGAGCTCCCTGAGATGAGTTGTGCCAGTGGCTTAGGTGGCAAGGGAGTGGTTTGCAAGAGATAAGACACTCCTCATTTTATTAATAACTACAATATACCATTATATAATTTGGTAAAACTATAATATTATATATAACTTAATAAAATGTGTAACAGGGTTGTTTTTTCAATAACAATAATATCATCGAGAAAGGAAACATGTAATGAATGATATACATGTAATTTTATTTTTCCTGAATTTATTAAAATGTGAATTTATATTAATTTTCTTTTTGTTTGCTTTACAAAATTTAGTGATACAATGAGAAACTTGTAATATATTTTGACAACAAAAGCAAAATTTTGTAAAATGTATGTCAAAATAAACTAGATAGCTGTCAGAGCATCAAAGCTGGTATATCCATGTCAGCGTATCTCTTAGCTGAGACATAGTTTGACAAAAGTATATGGAAAGATTAGAGATAGAAAGAAAGTTGATACAAACCATAAAACAGTTAATTTATATATAATTCAAAAAAAAAACAGCAAAAAAAAACAGAAAGCAGTATATCTTGAATTATCAAAATTTTCTAAGTTATGAAATGAGTTTCTTTTTCTTACAAAACATGGACAACAAAATATGCTATAACAAAAGTAGCATGTGGATAAATTATTCACTAAATTTATATTTATGATGAAGTGATGCTCCCATAAAGATGGAAGGATACGTAAATATGGATACACTCCTTCACTTTCGACGGAAACATCGTCTCACTTCATAAAGATGGTTTAGGAAGCGCAATACTTACGTCGCTTGGTTAAGTAACTTGATTTTCTTTAATTCTAAACCAAGAAATCATTGATATTAATCTATAAATTGTTTTATGATTCCAAATATTAAAGTCATAACACAACGACGTAAGCAACCAATGTATAATTTTGTGCAGTAATTACTAAAACAAAGAACAGTGCCATACGGTAAAGCCAAAAAAGACCGTAGAATTCAACATCACAACACGAAACCACAACACAATAAATGGATTCCATCATCTGATTGATTTACCATTCCCTGTTTTTATGTACACATCCTTCCTGCTTTTGATTATCTTTCTTCAATCGCTTTCAAAGTCGTCTTCATCTCCAAATGAGAACACAGATGCATCAGCCGCCATAACCTTGAACTCACTCTCTGAGCTTGAAGAAGCATTGACCCCAGCCCCAGAGGGTTTTTCTGTTGCTTCACCCTTGCTCACAGTTACTCCTTGCACCGGCTGTGATGATCCTTTGTTTCCAGAAATAGACACTTTCTCTGTCGCTTTAGTCAGAACAGCGGTTTCATCTGCGCTCTTTTTGGCTTCTGGGGTTTGAGAAGAAGCCGATGATGTGGTTTTGGTCGGGCCAGTTGAGTCTCCTTCGTTATCAGAGAACACATCGTCCTTATCAGGATTCTCTGTTTCTTTATCGGGTCCTGGAACCGATGCAGAGCCGTCTACAGGGGACGAATTAGCTGCTGAAGTTTCTTCCGGTGTTTTGGATGCTGTTTCAGAACTAGGGTTCGTAGGGATTGTTGCATTTATATCAGCTAGAACAACTTCAACCATAAATCCAGGCGATGGTAGCTTCCTCTGCAGTGGAACAAAGGCCAAACACAAATATGTATCATTTCAAACATGAGGACGGATGGAGAAAGAGCCCCACCTCAGACTTCACACACAAAGTCAAGGATTCAGCTATATTACCTTGTCAAACCCATCAAGCTCACTGGTTTTTAGGATCACTCTATTTTCCATCATTGTCGTGTTTAACCAGCTGAGAGAGCATACAAAAAATATTAGTGAGAGAAGCAAAAAATAAAAGCGATTTTGGTAATGTATTTTGGATGACGAGGTATTAGCTTCCTAACCAGTAGAAATCTCCTTGCCGGTCATGAAATTGGATTTTGAAGTCCCCAGCCAATTCTGTTAGACCTGGCTCTCCAGGTAAGGCAAAGACCATAACCCCTTTCTTTGGGGCACTGAACCAAAAGTCTTCAGGCTGAAAAATCATGAAAATTCACAAAGGCTTCAACAAAATACTTGATAACAATAAAGTAATAACAATGGCGTACCGAGAGATCCTTGGTCCGAGGATGCTTTTTCGTGGTAAAGAGAACACCTGCATAGAATTTACAACCAGATGTTAGCTCTGCAAAATACTGGCTTTATATGTTGTCATGAAGCAATGGATCGACCAACTCACCATTGTGATCTGAAATAGTGATGGATGGCCTAATCCAATAGGGACACCTATGGAGCCGGAATCCCCTAAGCATACACCTAACAAAAAAAAGTGTTTGATGTCAATAAACAATTGTATGCTATATTAAGGTGTATGAATAAGATACTTACCTACGGCCTGGTTGGTTTTCACCGTTGAAGTAGGTCAAAATTCTTTCAAAGTATTTCACATATCTCTACACAATAATGAGCAAACAGACTCAATAGTTAGCAGAAGAGCAAAGAATGTTTACATGAGCGGCTTAAAATCACAAAACTAGACATACAATTTGGCTGGGTAGCACAAGTCCTTTTCCATCCACACATCGTTTCTGGTTGTAGAAGTCCATACACTCTTCGGCAGTGGGAAAGAACTATAAAAGAAAATGAAACATGATTGGTTCCCAGTGACAGATTGTTTCATACAACGTTAAAAGGAATTTCTTACCTTCAGATACAACAGAAGACTGCATATCATAAGCCCTGTCCTTGCCATGCCAGCCTTACAGTGAACAACCACAACGTTCTCAATGTCCTCCTTTAACCATGAATATGCACTTTGGCAGAATGAGGTGACCAAATGGATTGGCGGGCAATTATGATCATCAAATGGGAAACTGGCCACCTGGATGCAAGATGATCAGCACAAAATAAGATTTATAGGGACATTAAAACGGACAGAAGACTGAGGGTAAATAGTAAACAACTGTGCCCCCATTATTTGAACATAATAGTTATCAACCTAGAAAAAGAAATGATGCCGTACAGAAGAAGTGGCTACATTATCTGCAACAGAGAATTAAGCCACTTCATGGCAGCCGGTTTTTATATGATCATGTCCAACGATTCAGGTAAGAAAATGAGCAAATTATCACAAGATTCAACTTTGTACATATGCAACAATGTAAACAATCTTTTTGGTGGATACTGTTTAATAAGTACTCCAGAGCTAAAGAAACTTGAATTTTGACTAAGCCATTTTTTCTGAATTTTCTCTAAGCCAGTGGAAGATCTACGGAGCAAATTTTCTGAATTTTGACTAAGCCATTTTTTCTTAAGGAAGCCATGTGTTCGCCAGATGCAAGGAAAAGAGGAAAAAAGAAGAATAAGGGATAACATACCTTCCCTTCAAATAATGATACATCATACAATCTCTCTGAACAAAGATTGTAAACCTTGTATTTTCCCTACAAAAAAGAACAAAGCAATTATAAAAACAGTACAAGAGAAGAGCAGAACCTAAAAATATAAGGCTGTAACAAACTGCAAACTACATCATATATAAGTTAATCTCAAAAAGAAAGATGGTAAGACGAGATTGAACACGTTTGAAAATAATTAGACACATTAGCTATTATTGAGATATGAATATCAAAATGCCAATGAAAAATTTCTTATATCATTGAAATCCAACTAATATGACAAAATTCTAGAAACACAATATAAGTATCCACAGACTAATATCTTTAATTTGAGTAGAATCTTCTATTCGGCAATATGTCATTATGCAGAGCAGCTTATGAATACAGATATATCATCAAGAACTTATAACATAAGGTGACCCAGTCTTTATGTTAAAAATATATTCCAAGTGATACAAAAGGGAGAAATAGCTAGATCAACAACAATAAAGCATAAGTGCGTCACATGGCCAAAGATAAGGGATTAATTTGTTTCACTAACAAATAAGTAGTAGTACCTTGTGTTGAGTTTCAAGAAAGTTAATAACTTCTTCCATTTGGTTACGGTAGAAACCCTACAACGATGTTTTGAACGAATATTAATCATATTAACTTGAAACAAATCCAGGGGGAACGATTAAAAGCATGCTTATTGACTCACCTCAACATATCCAAAAAAGCCAGAACTCATATCACCAGCAGGAAACCCCATTGCAATGATGTTCTCTGTTATGTACGTCAAATCCAAATCAAATCCTCCTTCCTGATATCTTCGTTTGTTCTGTGATACAGCATGTCGAGCCTTGACTTGTACTGCCTTGACAGCATTCTTTGATGTATCTACCAAACCTTTCGTAATAGTCCCAATAAAACTAGATTCTGTAGCACTCGAAGTTCCTTCTGTGGTAGTGTCATTCGTTTGAGGAGATTTCGGAGATAAACGAATCCCTAACCCGCTTGTAAACTTTGCAAACGCAGACTTCTCGGTGTTTTCGACACCAGAGTCGTTTTGTGTGGAAGCAAAAGGCTGTGGAACTTTCAAGTTTTTGGCCCAATTTGAAATCCCAGCAGCAGATAGTTTTGATGCTACTCCTTTAGGTGAATCATCGCTTCCAGCTTCTGCAGCAGTAACAACAGGAGGAGGAGGAGGATGATTATCTGGTACTGTTCCCGCAGCAGCAGGCAAATTCGGTGACTCAGACGACATCGTTTCTATCTTAATCCAAAATGTGAATTCTCAAATTTGCAAATCCCTTTCTTCTGTAAGCATCAATCAAAATACATTTGAGTAAAAGATTCTTTATACATCTAAATCAAATAAAACATGTTCTGAATCAGGAAATTAATAAAACATGCAAAATTTGAGGATTTAATCAAAGGAATAAAAATCTCGAATTCAGATCAGGAAAAAAGGAATCACATAATAATGACCAAATCCAAAAAAGGAACATCCAATAGAAGTTGAAGGGGAAAACCTCAGAGATCGAGAAGCATATCCTGAGAAAACGCTTCTTCGGGAAATGAAAATCAAAAGAGAACGACGAGTAAGGTAATAGCTAGGGATTTAAATTTTCGGGAGAGAGATACATTTTTAGATTGGGGAAAAACAAAAACACAGTGTATCGGTGATCTCAAGTCACGTGGGGAGTTTCAGTCAACAATTAATCCTTGCCGTTAGATCTTGATGGTTTTTAGATCTGAATCCAACGTTGCACGTGATCTCTCCAAAATTTATTTTAACGTTAAATAAAATTCCAAGAGCTTACTAAAATAAACTTGTGAAGAGGGTTGCCTGAATTTTTTGTTATAATTTCAGTTTTCCATTCCAAACTTTTTATCACTGAAAAATTTATCAAAAAAATTTTTAATCTAGATAAAGCTACATATATTTTTGTTTTATTCTAAAACTACGTTTCTAATTGAATCGATCAGTTAACTAATAGAAATTCATCAAGTTTGCCTTACCCATAATTTAACTAAAATTAATTAAATTTTGACTATTTTAACTCAATTTTAACTTAAAAGATGTGTTATCTAGAAGAACAATACTTTTTATTTATTTTATTTATTTATTTTGGTATATAAAAAAATATATCACAAAATAGACCACAAATTCTTTTTATAAATATTGTGGTGTTATATATATAAATTAATTTGGTATCTATACTCTGAATTTCATAATTCAAAGGTCAAATATATAAATTAAAAAAACACCATAATATTTATTAAAAACACCAAAAACACCTTGTAGTATGGATTTAAATCTTTGTTTTGAACATGTTTACGTTAAGAGAACAAAAAATGGAGATTACATGTTTATTCAGTCAACTCTTTTCCTCTTGCCTAGAGCTTTGCTCGATTTGAACCAAACTTGGAAAATAGTTAAAAACAGCTGGTCCATATCCATGGATTGTATATACTTGTGTGGCTTTATTATCGTCGTCCCCAATAATGTATAGTTTGTCTTCGGATTTGTTCTCTTCTTCCATCCGGTTATTAAAAATCATGATCACTTTCTTCTCTTCGTCCAGCAAGAAACTTTCTCCATACCTAATTTTAAGATCAGGGCTCAAATCCAATGATAAGACCTTGCTCCACGACACCACCATCACTTTGGTGGTGGTTTCATCAATCACATTTGTCACCCATATCTCAGTTTTCGAACTTTTATCTCGCTGTAATAACACAGAGAGCTTCTCTTCTCTAACCACGGAAAGACTAATAGCTTCAAAAGAACGACTTTTATAGGGAAGAGGTACAGGAACAGATGTCTCTGTTGAAAAATCATATTTGAGCAAGGATACACTTAAGTCATCTATAGCAAACATGTATGTATTTCCCTTCAAAGACACGCATTGATCAGAGTATAGCAAGGACAAGCCTGGACAGATATCATCAATAAACCTCCATGAATCAGAGTTAAACTCGAAGATTTCGAAATCTTTGCTATCAAGATAAAAGCTCAAGATTTTGTAGTAGGTTTTTTTGTCTTCTTGATAGTATCCAAGAACAAAGTTGCGTCCTTTATCGCGACGATTCCGGGTTCGAATCAACCTGGTTTCACTAGTTAACGGGTTCCAAACTATGATTGAAATTTCGCCGTCTCGGGAGAAGCATAACAACAAGCCGCCACTGTGAAAGATTCGAGATATTTCGATATCACAATGCTTAGAATCTGAAACGAATAGCCAAGGCTTATCTTTTACCTCTAAAGATGGTATCGTTCCATGGAGATTGACGCTCATCGCACAAAGCTCTTCGTTGGTTGACATGAGGGGTAGAAACTGCTTTGCGGCTTTGTCATAATGCTTTTTGGCGAATCTTCGATCATCTTTGAATAAACGGTTCCATCCTTTGCAAGTAGAACGTAATCGTTTCAGATATGTCGCCGGAACGTAACAGAGTATCTCCTCTATCAAATCCTTTGGCAGCTCGGGTATCGTCATTGATCTTTGAGGAAAACGTGCCTCTCAATCTTTTATTTTATTTAGGGTTTTGCTTTTAAACTATTTTCTTTATTCACTATTGTGTACCTATATATACATTTTTGCAGCCATTTTGTGAAATAAATCCTGTAGTTGGGACTTATTTACAATGGCTGCCACTAGATTTTGATGTTTGTTTTTGATAATTAGAAAAAAAATTTCGAATTAAATATTTGACATTTAACAATCTTCCCAAAATCTCTTCACATTAACTACACGATTACACGATTATTTACTAAAATAAAACTTCCAAAATATTTAATATCATTTAATTACTACAAAATTATCATTTTTGATATTACTTTTCTCCATGACTATAACAATTGGATTATAATCATCAAAGCGCATAGATATAATTTGATAGCATTTAATTACTACAAAATTACAAAATATTTAGACAATGATTCATAAACATATCATAAATAAGATCAACATTAATAAAATAAATG
>Ga0041059_1002181_pt1 | contig 14902 bp, 12 predicted proteins | sample AraColnosormetaG_FD_56232 | JGI IMG/M metagenome (GOLD analysis project Ga0041059, IMG submission 56232) | Arabidopsis roots microbial communities from North Carolina, USA - Col MF nosort | ecosystem: Host-associated > Plants > Roots > Unclassified | place: USA: North Carolina | collected...
GTCCTGACCTCGTCGATCACAGTTGGCTCAAGATCAACAAAGACAGCACGTGGGACGTGCTTACCTGCACCGGTTTCACTGAAGAAGGTGTTGAAAGCATCATCACCTCCACCAACAGTCTTGTCACCAGGCATCTGGCCATCAGGCTGTAACATTCCAGATCCAATACACCACATCAATACAAAAATCATATACAATAGATCTAAACAGGTTCATCGAAACGGATCTTACATCAACTATATAAATCAAACACAGATCTAAGCAATTACGTACAATATATCTACGAAATCCGAAGAACAAGGTGAAAATATCTCAGATCTGATCTATAAGAGGAAGAGACGAACCTGAATGCCATGTTCAAGACAGTAAAGCTCCCAGCAAGCATTTCCGACTTGAATACCAGCCTGACCAATGTGGATCGAAATGCACTCTCTCATTGTCGTTTCGCGGAAGAAAGAAAGATCTAGAAAATAGATTTGCAGGGAAGAAGACGAAGGGCGTTTATGAAGACGCTCTTCTTTAGATCTGATATTTTCGATTTCTAGGTTATGAGGAAGGTGTTTGATGCTGTATTTTATAAGCGAAAATTATCCCATCTGTATGTAACGGCAGGTATATTACACGTGTAATGATGTAATTGGGTTGTTGTTAAAACCACGATTTGTTGTTATTCTCGTGAGCTGTGTATTTTATAATTTTGGAATTTTTGAAAAGCAAAATCCCTTGAATTGCGTGGAACTTAACCGGAATTTTAACTGGAATTGAACCGTATCAGACCATTATTTAGGACTGAACCAAAGTGTATCAGATAAGTAATTTCCATTGTATGTTTGAACTTGCAATCAATCTTCAGGGAAATGATAAATCGATATACAATAAAACCTCTATAAATTAATAATGTTGGGACCGCGAAATTTTATTAATTTAGAGAGGTATTAATTTATCGATAAATTAATATTTATTAATTTATACAGACATTTTCCTAATTTGGTAACTTTTAAAATTGTTTTATAAGATTTCTTTCATTGTAGAAAATATATATTTAGAACCAGTTACAAGTAAAACATAATAATAATGTTTAGAAAACAACACCAAAAATTTTGATACAATAAAATATGAAAATTATACTCAAACAAAGAACAAATATGAATTTAAGCAAAAAAAATTTTAAAATATATTTTAAAGAAATTCTTTTACATATAATATATATATAGTTAATATATTTATACAATTATTAATTTATGATATTGATGAGACCATACATTCACATCAAACTTTCAGAAAAATTATTATCTTATTAATTTATCGTGTTCAAGGTCGGTCTTAAAAAATTTATGAAACGCACTCTGAATATTTGAAGTATCACAGTTTAGTACCTTAACTTTTGTTGTTTAGTTAAAAAAGTCATCACATCCTAAAAAGTGGTGTAAAAAATTAGCAAATTTCGCAGACACGTGAAATCGGATCCAATCGATGATTCCGGCGAGGAGGTTTCTCTTATCTCCATTTGTCGGCGTCACGTTTATCGTCGTTCTCGTCTCTCTCTACTTCAGATCTTCCTTCAAGTCTCCACAACACCAAGTACCAACTGCTCTTCTTTCTAACTAACTTCCCTGTTCTGAAAATTCCAAACAGACACGAGCTTAGCTGGAATTCAAAATCTCTATTTAGCTTCTGCTACTTTTTGATTGAATTATACAGGGTCTTCTATAGCCAATGAAGTTTGTCTCTGTGGTTGTTATGTATGGGTCTTGAGTTTAATTAGAATTGAAATAGATAAACCAATGTTATGATGATGTCTCATGTCTTTGATTTGATGGTTTGTTTGTGTTTCAGTATCAAAAGAGGTTATTTTCTGCTGAAGAATTGGCATTGTATAATGGTACTGATGAAACATTACCTATACTCTTAGGGATTCTTGGGTGAGTTCTTTTCCTTCCTTCTGCTGTCAGGTTTTTGAAAGTAAACGCATATGTTAACAACTTGTGAACTGAGTATTCAGATCTGTGTTCGATGTGACGAAAGGAAAATTTCATTACGGTAGTGGAGGAGGGTACAACCATTTTGCTGGAAGGTTTGTTTTGTTAAAAATTATGTGGAGAGATTCTCATATGTTCTTCTATCTTCTTCTTGTTAATCTTTCATGTTTGTAGCTGATGGGAAGTGTTTTTCCATGTCATTCTTTCGCTCAGAGACGCTTCTCGTGCATTTGTTTCTGGCAACTTTACAGGTACGAATCGTTTGCTGCATCCTAATCACCATGCCTGTTTGATCCAGATAAATTTGTGGAAAATTTTGTAGTATATTATGGTCTTTGCTTCTGTTAGTACTTATGGACATTGGCATGACATCCTCGAAAAAAATGAGATTTCATTCTCTTTTCTTGCTAATGTTATGAGGAAATTTTCTGTGTTCCTCCCATTACACATCTTTGAATCCTCATAAACAATATTAGTCATGCGTGAAGAAGTCAGAATTATCCAAACTTTGTAGCTATTTGGAGAATATTATACATCAAGTCCCTGAAATCTGTGGAAACTTCTCATTTGTGTGCTATGATTATTTTCTTGTACAGGAGATGGACTTACAGATTCGTTACAAGGGTTATCTAGCAGTGAGGTAATGTTTTTTTAGCTCCATATATCTCATCAATGAAATTATAGAAACGTCTAAAGTAGTCTTTGATCTTGCCATTGTGCCAGATGTGCTTATTTCTTCATAACTATTACTTTCTAAGATATTGAAGTAGCATATAGTTTGTTAACTGTTTGATATTCTATAACTCCGATTATGTTTAGTTACATGTTTGATATGGCTTGACAAAGATTTCTTGTCCGCAGGTGAAGAGCATTGTTGACTGGCGAGGTTTCTACTCCAGGACCTACACGTAATTTATTACTTTTATGTTTAATTCACACAATAGAAAGCTGATGCATAGTTAAACTAAGAAGGTGGTGTATGGATAATACATTGCTCACCTTAATCCTTGTATTATATGGTCCTCTTGGTTTGGTTCTCAGCTTTTAATTTGTGATCAACAGTCCTGTTGGGAAGCTTGTTGGGCGGTACTACGATAGCCAAGGGAATCCAACTAAACACCTTAAAGGAGCTGAAGCAAAAGCCTCCAGAGGTGCACAACTCATGGAGAAACAGAAGACTGAAGAAGCCAAGCAATCGAATTGCAACTCACGATGGAGTCAAGATGAAGGTGGAGAGGTAGAAACTCTTGTTATCTTCTATCAATCCGGTTTATAGGGGAGAGAACTATAACGTATTAGTGAATACTTGATGGGACTAAAAGCATAAGCTATTATGCAGGTTTGGTGTGATGTTGGAGTGCCAAGACTGGTACAAAGACCTTTGGAGATAGCAATAACTGGCTCGATGAGCAAACGCTGTGCTTGCTTTGAGGAAGACCAACTTGATCAGTCTGGCTTGGAGATCTATAAAGACTGTGAACCTCTTGCCAAGACTTGCAGGGTTTGAATATGATTCACGAGACTTGTCTTAACAAGTTTGCAAATTGCAATAGCTAGTTCTTTCGTAGCCTTGTACTCTTGTATACCACATAGAATTCTTTATGATTTTGTATGGATGCATTGCGTGTAGTTTATGTGTAACTAAATTAAAACGGCGAATAGTTCTAAATACTATGGGTATTTTGGTTACACACCCTGCAGTTTTTGCTTTTGCGTCAACAGATTGCGGATTGCGTAGTTTGTGTACTGAATTTAAACGGCAATCAGTTCTAGAATCTTACGGAGTAATTTAATAACACAGAGTGCCGTTTGAATTTTCGTCGATAGACTGCATGTCATGTAATGAGGAACTCTGGGCGCTTCTTTGTTGAAAATTTGGCGGTAGCTTCTTCAGGGTTACTAAATTTTGAAATCTAATTTCTTCAGGAAATTAGCTAATCGGAGAATCAATAGGCGAAATTAAGAGTAATCTCCGTCGCCGTCACTGGAAAAATGGTGTTTCTCTCTCGCAAAAAGCCTCCACCGCCTCCGTCGTCATCCTCAGCTGCTCCGTCTCTCAAAATCCCCCAGCCGCAAAAGGAATCCGTTGAGCCCGACGCGGTGGAGAAGATGACTGCCATTCTAGCCGAAGTTGGATGCACACTGATGAATCCGTACGGTCCGCCGTGTCTTCCTTCCGATCTACACGCTTTCCGCCGCAATCTCACTGGTCGCTTATCGTCTTTCTCCGCCAATTCCGGCGAGAGAGATAACGTCGGTGCTCTTTGCTCAGTTTTCGTAGCTGGATTTTCATTGTATATTCAATCTCCGAGTAATCTTCGAAGGTCAGTAAATTCCAACTCGAGTTTTCCAAATTAAACCTGAGATTTCATCACTTTGTAATCGGATTTGTTCATATATCGTTGTAGAATGCTTTCTTCTTCTTCAACAACTAAGAGAGACGAGAGTTTAGTTCGAAATCTCCTGCTTGTATCTCCGATTCAACTCGATATTCAGGAAATGCTACTCGAGAAGCTTCCGGAGTACTTTGATGTAGTTACAGGATGTTCTTTGGAGGAAGATGTTGCTCGCCTTATCATCAACCATTTTCGTTGGCTCGATTTCATTGTTAATCCCCATGTGTTCACCGATAAGTTAATGCAAGTTCTATCTATTTGTCCTTTGCACTTAAAGAAGGAAATTATTGGATCGTTGCCAGAGATTATTGGGGATCACAACTGTCAAGCTGTGGTTGATTCTTTAGAAAAGATGCTTCAGGAAGATTCTGCTGTTGTTGTTGCAGTGCTTGATTCTTTCTCCAACCTTAATTTAGATGATCAATTGCAAGAACAGGTGAGGTTTTGCTTCATTATTGGTTTAAGGTTCTGTATTATACATTGTGTTGATGGAATGCCATTATTTTTTTTTTACTTTCTTAAAGGCGATTACAGTAGCGATATCATGTATTAGAACAATCGACGGAGAGCATATGCCGTATCTACTTAGGTTTTTGCTTCTTGCTGCAACTCCTGTAAATGTTAGAAGGATAATCTCCCAGATAAGGGAACAGTTGAAATTCACCGGAATGTCACAACCTTGTGCTTCTCAAAATAAACTCAAAGGAAAAGTACCTGCATATAATGCAGAAGGTTCTATTCTCCATGCTTTAAGATCAAGCCTTCGATTTAAGAATGTAAGTTTGTTTCATTACAGTTGCTTAAGAATGTTTGTCATTTTGTGGCATCACTTTCATTTTCTGTATATAGATACTCTGTCAAGAAATTATAAAGGAGCTGAATAGTCTGGAGAAACCTCGAGATTTCAAGGTAATCGATGTATGGCTGCTTATTCTCATGTACATGAATGGGGATCCTGTCCGGAAGAGCATCGAGAAGATATTTAAGAAGAAAGTGGTTGATGAATGCATACAAGAGGCCTTGCTTGATCAATGTATAGGTGGTAATAAAGAGTTTGTGAAGGTGATCTTCATAACAAATTTTGAAAAGTGTCTGATACATGTACTATGTGGGAATGTTCTTTTGTAGAATTAACCCGACTCACTCATTGTTCTAGGATAATTTTGCGTCATTTGTTTCTTTGGCTGAACACCTCTTGTCATCCAAAGAAGAAAAGGCAAGGGAAATTGGCTCTCATATCTATAGTCGTCTTTTTGAAGAGTTTACTGACAATTATTCAAGACAAGAGGTAAGAACATAATTAACATTTCATCTCTTAGTATAATAAATTTTGCATAACTAGTCCACTTTTGTTCTAATTCGAATTGGTTGCAGATTCTAGGTGCCCTAGTGACACATGTGGGATCTGATAACAAATTTGAGGTCAGTTCTGTCTTGGAGATGATGACAGCTCTGGTGAAAAAATATGCACAGCAACTCCTCCCCTTTTCTTCCCACATAAATGGTATCTCTGGAACTTGTTTGGATATATTACTCACTAATGCTGATCCATTTACTGTTCTTCTTCTAATATTCTGGCTGTTTTATGTCGTATAGGTATTTTGGACTACTTAGAGGGATTTACTATTGATAATTTGCATAAGGTGGGCATTTATCTTTGCAATCTGCTTGGTATGACAATCTATTGTATATAAAGTAGACATACTCGCAGGTCTATGAGGTTTTCAGCCTCCTCGCACTATCAGCTCGTGCAAGTGGTGATTCTTTTCGATCTTCAATCTCAAATGAACTTATGATGATAGTAAGGAAGCAGGTAATATGAATGATCTTGCCTTCGATTTGGTTTCTTAAGTGATGGCAGCTCACTCCCAGTTGTTTGGTTTTATATTGGCAGGTTAGTCATCCAGACCTCAAGTACAAAAAGATGGGCTTAGTTGGAAGTCTTAGGATTGTTTCGTCACTTGGGGATGCAAAGAGTGTTCCTGACTTTTCATCATCGCAGGTAACATTCAGCAATTCTTAGTTGTTGATTAAAATTATTTTCGTACCTCTTTTGTTTCCTATGGGAAGTATGGGGAATCACTCTTATGCCCATTAAAATTTTCATTTAGCAGGTTTCAGATTGTGGGGAGATTTTGGAGCTCTTAAAGACATCTGTTGAATCTTGCAGACAGTCGAACTTAGCCCTAATTATGTTCTATGATGAATTCGCTACCATTCTTAGCCATAAATTACTTCAACCAGAAATTATGGAGTGGTGAAGATTTCAGTAACAGTTTATTGCTAGCTTGTTTAGTAGTTTTTAAGGCTACACAGTAATCTTAAGCTTTATCCAGAGTAAATTTTATACTGCTTTTCAGGATTGGGAAGCATCTGGGAGAATTTGAGTCGCTTTTTCTAGCCGATCTTGAAAACGAAAAGATGGCCGAAAAGGGTTCATATTCTGGACTAGAAGGTATCTCTTGATCCTACTTAAATTAATTGAATCTCTTCTGAGCATTGCATGGATTTGATCTCCGTTTCTTTTCTTCTCATCGCTTAGGGGATCTTTGGATGAACTTGGATGGTAGTATATCACCAATCTGTTTGAATATTTTGGCCCTGGCATCTTCATCCTCAGAGTTGGTTCTCTGAGATTATCCCTGCTTTCAGTTACTGTTGAAGATTTCTCTCTGACAACTGTGACTTAATTAAGAGAATCATATTTCCCGCAGGTCCTGTTGTCTGCAGATTCTTCCTTCAAATTTTCTTTTGCTATCAACTGTAAGACTTTCTTTCACTTGAAACTGGGAGGTTATTCAAGATATCATAACTAACCTGAATTGTTTTTTGTTTACATTCAGGTTGAGAGGTTGACAAATGATGGATCCCTTGCCGGGGTTGATGCTCTGCTCGGATGCCCTTTGCACCTTCCTTCTTCAAAGGTGAGGGACTATATTGTCTTCAAGAAACATATTGCTATGTTTCCAGTAAATGACAAGTGTAGATCTGCACTCCAATCTCTGCACGATGGCAGAACAAAGGCTTCTTATTTTTATTTCGAATTTATTACTTTCGTTTGAAAGGACCACTGAAGGGGAATGGTTAGGCATATTTAGAAAAGTTGAAATTCTAAACATGAACCCTGAAAGTAATAGTGATAAGAAAATACATTCTCCAAAATTATATCTATTTGTACTGTGACTGTTTGCTGATGTTTGACTTTTCTTGTCCAATGTTTAAGTACTTTGCTGCAGCTGGTTGGCAGTCTCTGGCAAAGAAGCAGAAAGAAATCCTCTCCCTCTCGTTATATTATGCTGCAAACTGGATACGAGAACTCGTTAGTAACATTACCTTGTATATTCTGCGACCTTGTTATACCATAATTTCTTTTATTTATGTTTTTGCTTTCTGTTGCAGCTGAACGCCTTCAGTTCCCAAATTGATGAAAAAATTGGTTGCATTAGTCAGGCTACTGTAAAGGATGTAACAACAAAGCTTCTAAAACGCCTCAGAAATTTAGTGTATGTTCATTCTACTCTGATTCAATCTAAGCTTTGTAATGTGCTGCTGTGTTTTACGCTCTTGTTTCAGATGTTTTTGGTCGTCATAAAGCGTATTCGTGATGAAATTCTGATAAAAATAATACTTGGTAAAACAGATTCTTGGAAAGCTTATTGAGTAATTTGATTACACTATCTCCTCAGTCTCTACCGGAGCTCCACCCTTATTCTGAATCTCATGTAGAACATCCGAGGAAGAAGAACGAGAAGAGGAAGCTGGACGATGATGCCTCCCAACGCAAGGTAAGCATGAAAAATAACTTGAAAAAATCAAAGCACTCAGATGTGAATGAAAAGCTGCGACAGCCAACTATTATGGACGCATTCAAGAAAGCAGGAGCAGTGATGAGTCATAGTCAAACACAGTTACGTGGAACCCCTTCCCTTCCATCTATGGATGGCAGCACAGCAGCGGGGTCAATGGACGAAAATTGTTCTGATAATGAATCTCTAATTGTGAAGATTCCTCAAGTTTCCTCGGCACTTGAAGCTCAAAGATTTAAGTTCAGGCCTCTTCTTCCTCAATGCCTTTCCATCTTAAATTTTCCAAAGGTCGGCCAATTCAAACCTCTTTATCTGGTTGAATATTAGTATCTACTACTCTTTTGAATGATTGTCATAGATACTCTATATAAATATCACATGAATTCACATTGAATTTTAGCCTGAGTTTGTATTACATTATTCTTGGAATGCCATCAAAGGCAGCACTACCTGTCGTACATAGCTTAAATGTCATCACGAAGCTTATAGGAATGATTAACATTTTTGGCTTTCACATATAGGTTCTAAGCCAAGACATGGGCAGCCCTGAGTATAGAGCTGAGGTACCAAGACAAATACCAACATATTCTGTTAAACTTAATTTTGTAGATATGAGAAGTGCTACTTAACGTCTTATTATTTTCTTTGCTAGCTGCCTTTGTATTTGTATCTCTTACATGATCTTCACACCAAGCTGGATTGTCTTGTTCCTCCTGGTAAACAACATCCTTTTAAACGTGGAAGCGCTCCAGGTTATTTCGGGAGATTCAAATTGGTTGAACTTCTCAACCAAATTAAAAGACTTTTTCCAAGCCTCAGGATACATTTGAATATAGCTATTTCCTTGCTAATAAGAGGTAAGATAACTGGAGATGATCAACCTGTTGCGAGCTAAAGATATTGATTTAGCTTGTTCTAATGTTGCCTAAATAATCATAGGTGATGAAACTTCTCAAACTACTTGGAGAGATGAGTTTGCTTTGTCCGGAAATCCGAACACATCCAGTATTGTGGTTTCTGAATCTCTGGTTTACACAATGGTGTGCAAAGAAGTATTATACTGTTTCAGCAAGGTAATTTATTCTTATCCGATGCCAATTTTGTGATGTTATATGGTGACCACATTCCTAACTTGACCAGTTGTATATTGGTTGCATGTAGTTCCTTTTAGTCTTAACTTATATACAAGTATATATATGCTAATCTCAATTCCCAAATTCTTAATTTCTTTCTTCCTGGGTCACAGATATTGACCCTCCCCGAGTTTGAAACAGACAAGTCACTGTTGCTGAATCTTCTTGAAGCCTTCCAGCCAACTGAAATACCAGTAGCTAACTTTCCGGACTTTCAACCTTTTCCGTCACCGGGGACAAAGGAGTACTTGTATATTGGCGTTTCTTATTTCTTTGAAGATATTTTGAATAAAGGTAACTATTTTTGTTCGTTTACTGATGATTTCCCCTATCGTATGCTATCTTATTCTAACTCCCATTGCAATTGTATAATGTTACTGCAGCATGTTCCTTCTCCTTTGATCTGGCCTTTGAATGTCTTCTCACTCTACAGTTAGTGGTGACCTCTGTACAAAAATATCTTGGTAAGGTATCTGAAGAAGCTAACAGAAAGAGAAACCCAGGTCATTTTCATGGTCTTGTACCCAATCTACATGCCAAACTGGGAACTTCTGCTGAGAAACTTCTCAGGCATAAATGGGTCGATGAAAGTACTGATAATAAGGGCTTAAAGAACAAAGTATGTCCATTTGTGTCAAATTTGCGGATAGTACAATTTACAGTAGTGCTCAATCTTCTGAATGTGTATAGCTTTGGGTCTGTGCAGGGTGAAATGGTTCAGACCATATTGCGAATATACCTGGAAGCCAGTGGATCCACATCTGATTTGCTTGATGAGCTTGCTTGTACCATTTTACCTCAGGTACATGGAAAAATATTTCTCTGGGTTCTACTTTCATAGATTTTGATATCTTATGATAACACAAAACGTCCACTTGGGTTATGGTTCATGGAAACTAAACCCATCTTCTCATGTTGCGTTGATTAAGTGTTACATCCTGAAATGGAAAATCTGCAAATAGTTAAATACCTATAACTTATTTCATATGGAGAAGTATATTATATAATTTAACTCATTTCACGTCTCTGAAATTTGTTTGCATTAGGCCTCTCTATCCAAGTCAACAGGAGAAGATGATGATGCCCGTGATCATGAATTCCCAACCCTATGCGCAGCTACTTTTAGAGGATGGTACAAGACATTGGTAAGGCAAATTCTTAGCTATCTCATATTTATTTCAGTGAGTAATTGCGTCAGAGACTAATAGCCTAATTTTCGCTGGTGCTACATGCAGCTTGAAGAGAATCTTGCAATTCTCAACAAACTGGTAAGTAATCCATCTTAGTTTGTCCGATTCTCTTCACTTATTATTACAATCTTCTTTGCTATACAATTACAGTTCTCACCTTTGTGTTCTATCATCTGTATCCTAATCAGGTGAAGACGGTTAGCTCAGAGAAACGACAAAACTGTCAACCGAAAACTACTGAGGCACACTTGAAAAACATTCAGAAAACTGTAAATGTGGTAGTATCTTTAGTCAACTTGTGCCGATCTCATGAAAAGGTAACCAATTTTGTTGCTACGTATCATGAGTATAACACATTGCGCATTAAACCTGTCAGATATATTGTAATATTGATGGTATTATAATGACTTAAACAGGTCACAATTCATGGCATGGCTATCAAGTATGGTGGGAAGTATGTGGACTCATTTCTTAAAGGTATAAATTTTTCCAACTTCTTATCAGACAAGAGTTCGATATATACCTGATTAGCTGGCTTATTAATTTGAAAACTTGATATTGGAAAAACAAAAAACATGTGCAGTTTTTGATTTCTTGGAAGCACATTTTCAAGATCATAAAGAACTAGTCATCCAGTTGGTAAGTTGTATTGTACTACGCCGTTTCTTTTACTATATCTCTCTCCCTCAGTCCACTGAAATTATTACAACTGAAATGTGAATTAGGTGAAAGATCTCCAGAAGGCGACAAGAACATTACAGACTCTATGTTCTGAAGCCAAGGTTAGTTTCAGATACCAGTGTGTTTTATTTCTTCTCAAAGACAGAATAAATGTGACAGTGTGGAGTATTGTGTTTTGGGGGAGGTTAGGGTATGAAACAAACAGCCATAACCAGCAAAATACCAGCAACAAAGAGATCTTTAGAGCGTTTTCTGTTTCACGTTAAGGCTCTTCTCCATAGAACATCAGGCGGCTCCAACTTCTGGATGGGTAACTACACAAAAAACACATAGTTTTGCTTTCGTTTTTTCCCTCTTTCGAAACTCATTTAATTCTTCTTTAAAATCTCTACCATTGAGTAGCATTTGAACACTTTCATTTTGGAAACTGAGTTTTTGAATACTAATTGAATTTGCAGGTAGCTTGAAACACAAGGACTTGAGAGGGCAAATAGTGAGTTCTCAGGCTTATATAGATAACGAAGCCGATGAGGTTGAAGAAACCATGTCCGGAGAAGAAGAGCCCATGCAAGAGGATGAACTTCCATTGACACCTTAATTAGACTGCTATTAACGTTCCACAGTAATCGATTTCTTAGTATCTTAAATCTATCCATCTATATATAGTTCGGTGAGGTTGAATTTAGAGAAACAAACACAAAGTGAAATAGAGAGAAAATTTAGGGAAATGGTTCATGTGTTAAGCACCAACAATTTATGGGACATGTAATCTAAGTTAACCAACTAAAACATTTTGAATAATAACTAAAAGGCTTAAATGCCAACAAATATAGCTTCTTGCAGCATCTTGGAAACATATCGAATGCCTTCACAAATTTGTATAATACTTTCATGGCTACCCTATTATTTATCCGCTTTTGGGAATACACAGTTAATCGAACAAACGTAGCCAGTAAAGTCTCCTACAGCTCCCCACATGATGAAGGGAAACTTGCAACGAACTTCACAAACGCCGCAAAAAAGTCGAGTAACCCCATTGTTGGCAAATACTTTCGGCTGATCAGGAATTACCTTAACATAATAAAAATCACCAAGAACACAATTAAGATGGAGACTAAGCCCACATTCTTCACATGTATAGTAACATACATTTGGATCTGTCTTGGTCTCACAAATATCACACCACAAGTTGCCGCTTGCGTTTCCCACACCTTGACATAGTGACAGAAAATGATCATCACACCTATGTTTTACCTTTCTTGGTAAAGTGGCACACTTCATGCATAATGCGTAATCATCACAAACCGTACAATTTAAGAGATTATCATCAGTTTCCGTGCCACAAGCTTGACATCGTTTGGAACTTTCCAATGTCCAATATAAGGGATGTGGATGCAGATCATGCTGAAATGGTTCCGATACGGAACTACACCGAACATCATACACAACATCATCTTCGCAACCTTCGAAACACTTGTACCTGAAACCATTAGAATACGTTCTACAAGCTGTACACACAAAATCTGAAGATGCAGCCTCGTCAACCTGTAGAGTGAGTTTATGATTATGCAACAAATGTCGCTTCTTCCGAGGAAGACTAGCACATGCTTTGTGAAGAATATAATCACATTCCACGCATTTGTAGCAGGAATCACCGTTGATGGCAAGAACGCAACCTCTGCAACGCATGTTAACATTATCCGTAACATAATTCTCATCCAATCTGAGAACATGTTCTTCATGACTAAAATGAATGATCTCTTTTTCATTAATTACCACAAATGGTTCTTCGACTTCTTCCTCCTCCTCGGGTACATCTTCAAGTTCGATCCCATCCCACACTTCCTTTTTCGTTGCACATCTTGAATGAACGGCGTAATTAGGACAACGAGAGCATTTAAAAGCTCCATATACCCAATCAACCGTCTTCCGACAAACTCCACACTCCCAATGTTCTTCTCGTTGACCAAGATGGAAAGTATGAAAGATGCGATGATCGTGCCGATTGATGCATATGACTCGCGGTAGATTCTCAATACAGTCTTTGTGGACCATCAGATTGCATTGAAGACATACATAAGGATTGCGGTCGCCTTCCACACCACATGCATTACAAGTAAAGATGACTAACCTTACCAAGAGGGTGAGGCTATGCTTGTGGTGCTTTGGGTTACAAATAGTGAGTGGTGGTTGCTTTACCATACAAAGTGGACTAATGTTTATGTTGCACACCGTGCAACGAGCAAACGGAGTCTTAAGCTTGCACAGACAAAAATGGCATCGGTCATTTGCATATTGAGGTGATTTGTTGGGCATGGAGATCTTGAGAGAGTGACCGCACGGAGATGGATAGCTGAGAAAGCCCTGGATACAGTCTTTGTGCAGCCGATAGCCGCACTCCGTGCACTGATAGGCAATGCCATTTCGACTATTACAAAAATCGCAAGAATAGATAAATTCTTCTGTACATGATAAAGGATGTTCATGCAACGGCACCAAAAGATTAGGCCTGGTCTCTATTTCAGATTCAGTAGAAAGCATTTTTATTTCAACCGAGAAAAGAAAGAAAGATAGGTGTTGAGTTTCAATTTTTGTTTTGCTAAGGTTCCTCTTTATGTAGAATTGTAGATCTTGGAACTCATAAATTCATTTTTATTTTTATTTTCTTAGTCTTTGTACTATATATTTTTATATCACCAATGATAATGGTTTTGCCAACACAGACAGCTAATTCAAACAAAAATAATACACAAGTATACATATAAATAGTAGTAGTTGTCCAAACCATCCTTGAAACAATGGGGAGAAGAAGTTTGCCCATAGGAAAAACTGAGAAGTATTAAACAATAATTGAATAGATCTAGTGACTATTAGTATATCAAAATCACATTTCTCTCGGAATTAACCCATGTGCAAACAATATTTTTAATTCGAGTTTGTATGAACAAATAAGGGTGGGTTTGAATAGGCATACTATTTATTTAATTCGAAACCATACCTATAATTGTATTAGTTAACTTTATTAGAACAAAAATAGACACCTTAATTAGACTGCTAATAACTTTCTATTTCAACAGTAATCAATTTCTTTATATCTTACATTTATCCTTCTATACTAGATTTTGACCCGCGGTATACCGCATGACTAGGTTTATAATAAAATTTGTTATATAAAATGTATATGTAAATATTTGTTTTATTAATATTGTTTGCTTTGTTTAGTGTTTAAGAGAATGTATATATAGATTTTAATTGTTATATATAGGATTTCATCCGTAGTATATCGTTTCGTATTATTATCGATCAAAACCCGTCATACCATCTAATCCTGCACAGTGAAATTAAACATATCTAATGGATTTCACTTGTGGTATATCGTCTCGTAATACTATCGACCAAACCCGTCCTACCACTAACCCCGTTCAGTAAAATTAGACATTATTTTATTATTTTTGTTTTAATAATACTTTAATTTAAAAAATATTTAATTCAAATCAATTTAAAAGTTTTTTTTCAAATAGTTATTTAATTGTTATAAAATTTATATATTATAATATTATAAACACATCCTACCATCTAGTCCTACTATCTAATCATGTTCGGTGAAATTATTTTTTTATTTTTTTAATAATATTTTTATTAAAAGATTTATAATTTAAATCAATTTAAAGTTTTCTTTCAAATGATTATTTAATTTTTAAATATTTTAACTATTTT
>Ga0041059_1002182_pt1 | contig 14902 bp, 9 predicted proteins | sample AraColnosormetaG_FD_56232 | JGI IMG/M metagenome (GOLD analysis project Ga0041059, IMG submission 56232) | Arabidopsis roots microbial communities from North Carolina, USA - Col MF nosort | ecosystem: Host-associated > Plants > Roots > Unclassified | place: USA: North Carolina | collected 2013-09-02
GTTAATATCGTGTGGGCCGATGGCCCACATATCAGATATTAAACTGATAAGAACAGATACTACACTTGATCTTAGCCAAAAGGCCGAGAAAGGTATGAGTTAACCAAAGGGCTCAGCTTCTTACTACTAAACTTATGACCAACGCTCTCTATCTTGTCCATGTGGGACTTTTTACGCATCTGTGAGCAAACGCGGACAAATCAATAAGACATTAGACATGGTTTCAACCTTTGTCATGGGTTTAGCCATCTGGTACTTGTGGGCTCTAAATTACAGATATATTTGTTTCTAAAAAATTAAGTGAAAAATGAATGATTTGGTAAAATATCTCAAGGGATATGCATGTTTATTTTCCGGCCAACAGAGATAAACTCAAGAGTCTTTAGTCGAAGACTGAGATATTGTGACTATAATAAACTTTTTCTTTGCATGACATGAACACTCTATAAAAAATCAATATGGTAACAGTCACAAGTTGTGACTCACAACAATGATTCTCTGTGCAAACTCCTGTAAGAACAATGTGATAATGTGTGTCGTGGATAAGTTTTGCTGTTGTGTTGTTTAACTAAGTGGTCTTTGTGCTTTTTGCTATCTCTGCAAATTGCTCCAAACTGTTCTTGATCAATCCTTGCATTAGCGGTTGAAGCGCCTGAAGAAAGCAAATATGAAATGTTACCAGAAGATAGGATTTGAGACATTTAGTTGTGTTGAATCACTCTCTAAAATCATCAAGTATTGATACAGTTTTCACATGTTGAATAAAGAATGCTTGCTTACTGCTGCAAATGGTATAAGTAGCAGTGGAACTTCATATGCAAAGGTTAGCTGCAAACAAAGCAAAGAACTCAGAAAAATCATTGGAAAGTCGAAAACCGATGATATGAACAATGGAAACTTACTTCTACGTCACATGATGAAGGTCCTAGCGGGAAAAACCGGACAGTGCCCCTGTAAAAATAGCAAGACGTTAACATCAAGAATCAAGAGATGAATTTTGAGACTCAGAACGTATTGATTCGTTTCAGTTCTATTACTTGTTAGGAAGCCCTTCAAGAGAAATCCAGTGTATTTTTTGGTTTGGGAGAGGCTGCAGGAAACAAAATCTAGAAAACAATTACGAGAGATCCAAAAAGAGAGTATTAAAGCTGTTTAACATGTTCTTGATATCAAGGCATATATACCAAAACTATTGAAGTCATAACAAAAGATTCTTAAAGATCCATACATAAGAATGAATGGAGCTACTTATAAACAGTTCAATTGTTCATGATACTTGCCTGCAAGTTCTTAGCAAGCCAAGCGTACTCAAGATTCTGACCAAATGCTTTATATTTCAAGGTCCATCGAGATAAATCGGGTTTGTCCTTCAATACCTGCAGAACTAAACCGTAATATAAAAAAACAAAATCCAATGCTGAACATCATTTGCCAACAGAAAGAGTGATCATATGAACAAACATCATTACCTTAACGGATGAAATAAATGTCATCCATTTAGGAATTGATTCTCGTTCCGAGTAGAGTCCATAAGCAACTGATACAGGCACTTCTACCTTCATCTTTACTCTGAAATTCTCCACAAAAATAAAGATTCAAACACTTACACAAACCTTCTTGACTCCAAAAAGCCAAATAAAATTCATAGCTTGATTATGACCAAAAAAATCAAAAAAAAAATCATAGCTTGAATTTGAACAGCATTGTCAAGAAATGACATGAAGAGTTAAAACCATCAAATTTGACTATCTAAAGCTAACGTTGATAAAAGTATTGAACTTGAATCTCCAGAGCAATCATAAGTAAATAAAAATCAGATCCTTTACCTCTCAGGATTCTGCAATTTCGAAAAATCTCCAAGGAAAAATTCATAGTTCTTAAAAATGCCAAATTACATGAAAACAACAAAAAATCCTCAGTCAGAGAGAGTCAAAGAGCAGAGGGGAAGATCGAATCGCTTACTTGCATTCTTGCCACTCCATGAGAGTATCAAATCTCCTGAAGACTGAAGATTTAAAGGATCTATTTGTTGAAATCAAAGGAGAGAATCTAGAAGCAAGGGTCAAAGGCTTCATCGGAGAAGAAGAAGAAGGAAACAATCTCGAACTGGGTTTAGCAAAGTTGCTCCGGGAATGAAATGTCCGATTACCAAATCCGGTGACTAAGTCTTTAGGGTTATTTACAGAGAGAATTGCCGTTGCAGACATCTTCTTCTTTCTTCGTCGTCGTTTGTGTTTTCTGTGTGATATCTGTTTTTCCGGCGGAAGAAAATGTAAAGACTTATGGCGTTAAAGAGTATGTAAGGAGGAGAAGAAACATGCTTCTTTGTTTTTTTGGAAATGCCACGTGTCATTTTTCAAATGGTTGCTTAGATTGATTCGATTTTAAACTTAAATGGGCTCTTAATGGGCCAAAAAAAGCCCTTTTTAGGACCCGTTGAAGACCTCCGTCTCCTTTGTCTCAAGAGCAAAACTCTGGCTGAGAGAATGGAGGCGAAAAGTAGCAATCGATGCAGTTTCTGGCTTCCGAAGAAGAAAAGATCATGCGCGAATACTCGAATCGAGAGTTCTATGTAAGTGAAAGAGTAAAGTTTCGTTTTTTTCTTCTGTTCAAATTAGTGAGGAGCTAATTTTTCAAAGTTATCAAACAGGTTTTGTGGAAACCATAGCCAGAGATTGGAAGGTCAATGGATTCCATGCCCTATTGATCCTTCTCAGTGAGTCAAATACTTTGTTTTTTTTTTCAAAGGTTATAGTTTGCAATTTTTCTGCTATTGTAGCAACTGTTTGATTCGAATTTTGTTAGCTCTGTGTTGCAGGAGAATCTCGAATGGCATGTAAAGAGATGTCCTTTACTTAAACAAACTGTAGAATTGTCTGGTCAACGATTTTATCAGAAGGGTATTAATGCTGGGAACGACGAAGAAGAAGAAAAGATGGGATCTTGTTCTCTTGTTACTTCAGAGATGAAGAGAAATCTGCTCTATAGTATGAGTGTTTCTAAGTTTCATCAGCTTATTAAGAAAATTGAGGATGTTCATGGCGGTATTTGTAAAGATATCGAAGATTCGTATTTGTCACCTGAAGCTTGTAACATATGGTTTAATAAGGAGATAGATAGGTAAATCATAAATGGTTAGAATAGTTTGGAGCTTTGGTTCTTGGGTATGGATAGGGCGAGGAGAAGTTTCGGGACTGATACATATTGTTTGGCAGGAAATTACCATTTCAAGAGAAACATGTTTTGCAGCAAGGTTCAATTCTTGGTAACTTGGAAGAGATTGGTGTATTGAAGAGGTGCAACATAAATGTGGAATGTTGCGAAAGCGATCTGGAAGAGAAAGACGATAATACTGCGCCAGCGGTTGTTGAATTTGGCGCTGGGAGAGGATACTTAACACAGATGCTAGCAGATTGCTATGGGATCAAAAAAGTGTATCTAGTTGAGAGGAAATCTTACAAGCTTAAGGTTGGTTAAGCTTGCTAGTTTGTGTTCATTCTGTTATTTTTAGTAATCTATCTTGTTTTTCAGTCCACATTTGTTTTATCGCATATAGGCTGATAGGTCATTGAGGCAAAAGGAGAGCTTAGTATTAGAGCGTATGAGAATCGATAGTAAGGTTCCCGTAAATCTAGTACCTTTTCTTGTTTACTTGTTCCAGGTTATGTATTAATGATGGAAAAAACCTTGTGTGTTTTCAGTTGAGGATTTGAACCTTAACGCGGTTGAATCTTTGCACGGTGTTCCTTATGTGGCCGTAGGGAAACATCTCTGTGGTCCTGCAACAGGTCACTACATGCTTATGTCTTTGCTCCTTCACTATTAGATTTCCACTTCATTTATAGCATCTGGTTTTGCTAATTGATGTTCATTCTTATGTGTCGATAATAGATTTGAGCTTAAGATGTTGTTTATCCAGACAAGATGGTGAAAGCCCAGTACTTAGAGGTCTCGCTATTGCGACTTGTTGCCATCATCTTTCCCAATGGAAAAGCTACATAAGTAAACTCACAGTCACTGTGACTTCTTTGATCTATCAGATTATTATATAACTTCTCTATTTAATCAAGAATATGGTTATGTGTCTCTCAGATAAAGAATATATCCTTAGCCTGGGGATTTCCAAGGACGAGTTCCATATCATGACTTCGTTCACTAGCTGGGCAGTAGATGATGATCACGGTTCCAAGCTTCCCGGTGTTGATGACATTGACCTTCTTGATTCAAAGTAACATTTTCTTGGATTTAAAGATGATAAAGAAGTTACTGCATATAAGTTGTTTCATATTTGATTGTTCTTCTGATGCAGTGCAAAGGAGGAGGAAGAAGGAGAAGTAAGAGATGCTTCTTTGATCAGCGTGGAGGAAGTTGTGAAGAAAATGAAACCCATGGAAAGAGCTGTTTTAGGATTCAAATGCAAACAGATCATCGATGCAGGGAGGATGAAGTGGGTTAAGAAACATGGATTAAATTCAAAGCTAGTGAAGTATATCCCGGCAAGCATCTCGCCGGAAAATACTTTACTGATCGCCGGAAAACCCAATCCTTCTATTGCTTGATGTTGTATTCTTGTTGGTTATTTAATACTTGGTTGGTGAAAACTAGAAGAGATATTACACATGGTGTATACGACAGCGATTTTGCTTGTTAAGTCACAACTTCATTAGCTCATTCTCTGTCTTTGGTCAAATCCACTGTTTAGTATTCAAAACCAATTTTCTCACATTCTATTACACATACATGAATCTCTTCTGCGTCGATTTTCCACGTAATTAACGATAAAAGATCCTATGAAGACTGCAACGTCATTACACACGCACGTACGGATCAGTTTTGTTCCGTTCACACTTCACACTCAGTCAAATAGTCAAACACCTCCACAACCTTCTATAAATACTCGAATCACTTACCACCAACAATTCATCAAAAACTCGACAATGGAAACTCCCAAAGGCACTATCATTTTCACCACCGTCGGTCGAACTCACTACGGCTTCGACGTCTTCTCTCTCAACATAGCCACCTCCGTCGAACGCCGTTTAACAGACGGCGTTTCCGTGAACTTCAACGCTCAATTCGTCAACGATAAAAGCGATGATGTCGTCTTTGTTTCGGAAAGAAACGGATCCGCCAGGATTTACAAAACCCGATCCGGAATTTCTAAGCCCGAGCAGATTCCCGGAGCTCCAGAGAGCTACTTCCACGACCGTCCTATCATCACTCAAAACAACAGACTCTATTTCATCTCTGCTCACGAGCAACCTGATCGTTATTTCAAGAATTGGTCTGCGCTTTACACCGTGGAGCTCAACAGCGCAAAGAGAGAAGTTACACGTGTCACTCCACCAGACACCGCCGACTTTAGTCCGGCGGTTTCTCAATCTGGAGATTTCTTAGCCGTTGCTTCTTATGGAACTCGCTCTTGGGGTGGTGAGTTTCACGAGATCAACACTGATATTACTGTTTTCAAAGCATCAAAACCAGAGACAAGAGTGGTTATCTGCGAGCGTGGTGGATGGCCGACTTGGTCCGGCGATTCAACTGTTTTCTTCCACCACCAAGCAGACGACGGTTGGTGGAGCATCTTCCGGGTAGATATACCGGAGAATTTCACGGAATATACCGATTTCCCAATCACACCAATCCGAGTCACTCCATCTGGACTCCATTGCTTCACTCCTGCAGCTTTCCGCGACGGGAAACGAATCGCCTTAGCAACTCGCCGTCGCGGCGTCAACCACCGTCACATCGAGATTTACGACCTTGAAAACACAACGTTTCAGCCGGTGACTGAGTCACTCAATCCGAGTTTCCACCATTACAACCCTTTCGTGTCTCCAGACTCCGAGTTCCTCGGCTACCACCGATTCAGAGGCGAGTCAACTCAAGGCGAGTCAATCGTACCTAACATCGAATCCATCGTTTCACCAATCAAAACCCTCCGATTACTAAGAATCAACGGATCGTTTCCATCATCATCTCCCAACGGTGATCTAATCGCATTGAACTCCGATTTCGACATCAACGGTGGAATCAAAGTATCTAAATCCGACGGTTCAAAACGATGGACGTTGATCAAAGACCGTACAGCTTTCTACAATTCATGGAGTCCAACAGAGCGTCATGTAATCTACACATCTCTAGGTCCAATCTTCTCTCCGGCGAGAATCGCGGTTCAGATAGCTCGAATCAAGTTCGATCCATCAGATCTCACCGCTGATAAAGAAGATCTTCCATGTGATGTGAAGATTCTCACTCTAGAGAACACTGGGAATAACGCTTTTCCGTCTTGCTCTCCGGACGGTAAATCAATCGTGTTCCGATCTGGTAGATCAGGTCATAAAAATCTCTACATTGTAGACGCCGTTAACGGAGAATCTAACGGCGGTGGAATACGACGGTTAACGGATGGGCCATGGATTGACACTATGCCTTGCTGGTCTCCGAAAGGAGATCTCATCGGATTCTCATCTAATCGTCATAATCCAGAGAACACGGCCGTGTTCGGTGCTTACGTGGTGAGACCTGACGGTACTGGTTTGAGGAGGATTCAAATTTCGGGACCGGAAGGGTCTGAGGAAGCGGCGAGGGAGAGAGTTAATCATGTGAGTTTCAATAAAGATGGTGATTGGCTTGTTTTCGCGGCGAATTTGAGCGGAGTAACGGCGGAGCCGGTGACGATGCCGAATCAGTTTCAGCCTTATGGGGATTTGTACGTTGTGAAATTAGACGGAACGGGATTGAGGAGGCTGACGTGGAATGGGTATGAAGATGGGACTCCTACGTGGCATACTGCTGATGAATTGGATTTGAGTCAGTTGAATTTGAACGGTCAAGATGGTGACAAGCTTGAAGGTCAGTTTGAGGAGCCGTTGTGGATTTCTTGCGATATCTGAATGCGATTTCTCCTTTTCTTATAAAAGACTGTCATATTTATGTAATCTCGCTTTTTTTATTTCAATAAAACAAACAAAAATAAATGCATTTAGCATTATATAAGTACACGTGTCATTGAATAACAACAAAGCGGGGATAGCTCAGTTGGGAGAGCGTCAGACTGAAGATCTGAAGGTCGCGTGTTCGATCCACGCTCACCGCATTACTTTTTTTGTTTGTCTAACTTTTTAGTATTGGGCCCTTTCTCTACGCTCTCTTTCCTGCTCAATTATTTGATTTTGTACATAAAAAGCATTAAGCCCATTAACATGCGACTAAAAGCCCATATATGAAGCCCAAATGTTCGAGGCTCGTTGACTCACTTGGAAAGTTTGACTACTATTGCAAAGTTTTGTGTTGCCTCTAAACTTTGAACTCAAGTCGGAGTCGGAGCCGCACTGTCGTAGCAAAGCTATGGCGGAAGAAAACAGCCGCCGGAAGTGGAACCCTCACGCCGGTCCATATCTAGGAGAAGTCTCTTCTCTAGCTTTCCTCAATCTTCCTCAACATGTTTCTTCAATTCCTTATCTTCTCGCCGGTGAGCTCTCACGATAAATCTTTGTTTTTCAAATTTTTGTTGGAGTTTTTGATGTAATTAGGGGTTAATTTATTCAAATAGGTTCCGGTTCGGAGATTCTGCTTTACGATTTGAGTTCCGGGGAATTGATTCGATCGTTTCAAGTGTTTGAGGGAGTTCGCGTCCATGGAACTGTTTGTAGCAAAAGCTTTGTTCATTCGGCGGAAAGATATACGTATAAACTTGTAATATTTGGAGAGAAGAAAGTGAAGATCTTTTCATTGATTGTTGAATTAGCTTCGAGCTCTGGTGAAATCTCCGTGAATTTGGAAAATTTTGAATCTTTGCCTAGGCTTAGCAATTGGGTCTTCGACGTTTGTTTCTTACAGGTTAAAATCTCTGTTTTTGCATTGTCTGTTTGATTTTATAATGTTCCTTGTTCCTCATGGATTGGGTTTGTTCTTGTGGTAGGACTCTACTGGTTCGTTGGAAGAAGAAGATAAGCTTCTAGCTATTGGTTGTAGTGATAATTCCCTCAGCATTTGGGATGTTAAAGAATCACGCATGGCTTTTGAAATTCAGTCACCAGGTTAGTTTTACTGTACTTGGGGTTTAAGGGGTGTGATGACTCAAGTTAGAGGTTTTGATTTATTAAGTAATTTTTGGTTGCAGAAAGGTGTCTACTGTATACTATGCGGTTATGGGGCGACAGTATTTCGACTCTCCGTATTGCTTCCGGCACTATTTTCAATGAGGTAGGCTAACTTTTATTTCCCTTCATATTTCACCTTAGATCTTTTTCCCGTTATTAGTCTTGCTGCCATTTCGTGATTCTAGTATGGTGTCTAAGATAGCTTATGTAACTTGGACTCGACTGGTTGTTGGCAGATCATTGTTTGGAGGGCAGTTGGCCTTGATGGTGACAATGTCGACCATGGGCATTATTCTGCTTCCCATATGCTTAGACTTACTGGACATGAGGGTTCAATATTTCGCATTGTCTGGTCTTTGGATGGATCAAAAATAGTCTCCGTCTCTGATGATCGTAGGTGAACGTTTGTTTTATGTTTAAGAATTTAAATACTTCACATTTCCCTGATTCCTTTTGTCAATGTATCTAATTGCATAATCTTTTGCTTTTGTAGTGCTAGGATATGGGAAATTGACTCGCAGGAGGTCGTTGGCCCTGTGCTGTTTGGTCACAGTGTTAGGGTTTGGGACTGCTGCATCTCAGATTCTGTATGTACCTCGAAATTCTTTGATTTTTATACAATTTTTTAATGGTCTGTTATCTGTGTTCATTTGAGTATTATGCTACGAGCGTAAAATCATTTAAAATATGTTAATTTCAGCGCTTCTGAGGTGAGAAAACTTATCAGCCAGATTCTGATGAATAGAGATACTGTCACTGTTCTAATTTCTAAGCATAAACGTATAAATCTGTTCTTACATATGATCATATACCATTGATGCGCACATTGAAAATTCAACTTATAGATTATTGAAAGTGGAAGTTTTTCTATTTCAGTTGATTGTCACTGCTGGTGAGGACTGTACATGCCGTGTCTGGGGCGTGGATGGTACCCAGCTGGAAGTGATAAAAGAACATATGTAAGTGGTGACATGGTGTAATTGTCGATCACACTATCCACATCACTCTTTTATGTTATTATTGATAATAAGTTATTGTTTACTATACAGTGGAAGAGGCATATGGAGATGTTTGTATGATCCGAACTCATCCCTTCTTGTTACTGCTGGATTTGACTCTGCAATCAAAGTACATCAATTGCATAATCGTGGGTCTGAAACATCGTTAGATGCTGTAGGAGTGCTTAATTCACCAGATAAATTGGAATATTTTTCAACCTGTCTCCCAAATTCAACGAAGCATACTGGTCTAACGGACAGGTAGTACCGTAATACATGTCCCTTCACAATATGTTAGTGTCTACAAAATCGTTTTTGGTTACTGTATGCCAAATGAATGCATAATTTGGTGATATTGAACATGGATTGCAGTAAAGGCCAAGAAATGTTAGAAAATGCTAAAGAAATCTGTTAATCGGGATTCACTTTTACTGTAAATAGGTGTATGTGGTTTCTTGTGTATAATTGTAAATATGATTGTTTTCCCCTTGCAGCAAGAGTGAGTATGTACGTTGCTTGCAGTTCACACAGGAAGATACCATTTATGTGGCCACAAACCATGGTTGCTTGTACCACGCAAGGTTATTGTCATCTGGAAATGTAAGGTGGACTGAATTAGTTCGCATACCTGAAGAAGGGCCTATTATTACCATGGATGTCATGTCTGGTGGAAAGGTACGCGAGTCTTGTGCATTAGACGATTGGGTTGCTCTTGGAGATGGCAAAGGAAATATGACAATTGTTCGGGTTATTGGTGATATGTATAACCCACATGCTGGCTTGAATCAAAGTTGGAAGGCTAGCCCAGAGAGACAACTTCTAGGGGCATTCTGGTGCAAATCATTAGGCTATAGGTAAATGGATGTTGGACCTGAATAATGATTTATCTGAATAATTTTCTCAGACAATGCATCCAATGTGTGGAATCATTTGGTTGGAATATTTTTGAGATTACAGTTTTCAGTCTCTGGCTTCCAGGTTTGTTTTTTCTTGCAATCCTAGAGGACTCTTGAAGCTATGGAAACTATCCGGTTCTTTAGAATCTGCTGCTGAAACTTATGATGTCTCCCTCTTGGCTGAATTCTCCTCTGGTTTTGGAAAGCGAATAATGTGTGTTGACGCATCAGTAGAGGATGAGGTAATATCCGTTTCAATTATTGTCATGTTTCTGTGTTCTATTGCTTTCTTTATACTCTCTAGTTGATGCATATTAATTTATCACCATGGTCAACTAAATGTGGAGCAAAAGAACACCAATCTTTCTTGGTTAAGCGAAAACTAGGAAATAAATTTTCTTAAGATATCAAGTCTAAAAAGTTTGCAGCCAAGAGTTTTGTGTCTAAGCCTTGTTAAGTTAGTAATTTGCATTGAAAGATTGTTGCTTGTAGGTGATTCTGTGTGGAGATTTACGTGGCAATATCACACTCTTTCCTCTGACAAAGGACATGCTGCACGGAGTTTCTGTTTCTTCAGAATTGAAGATACCATCACTAAAATATTTCAAAGGTGCCCATGGGATTTCAACTGTTTCCAGTCTTTCAGTTGCTAGATTAACTTCGAACAAAGCTGAAATATGCTCGGTATGACTAATTTAACTTACGTTTTTTTTTTAATCTTTTCCTGTTGGTAGTTTTTTTTGTTTTGGAGAATAAATCATGCAATCCTCAGTAGTATTTTCTTGTCACGCTGACAATGACTTTATTGTGTTGATCTTTCTTTTTTTCGCAATCTCATGTTTAGACTGGAGCAGATGGTTGCATATGCTATTTCGAATATGACAGAGAGATGCAGACTTTAGAGTTCATGGGTTTGAAACAACTGAAAGAATTGAACTTAGTTCAATCTGTTTGTCAAGGGGTGCAATTTTCCGAAGACCATCCAAACAATGACTATGCAGCCGGATTTGCGTCAACAGATTTCATACTGTGGAATTTAACAGCTGAAACAAAGGTCCACCCTCGCCTTCTCCTTTTTTCACCTTCTTAATGCGAGCTCTAACGATATTCTGTCAATAGGTTACACAAATCTCATGTGGTGGCTGGCGCCGACCCCATTCCTTTTATCTCGGGGAAATCCCTGAGTGGCAAAACTGTTTTGCATATGTGAAGGTGCATCCTTTGTCTCTCCGTTAAAGTTGTTTAGGAATGTTTGGTCTTTGACTGATTGTCAACCTGCCTCTTTTTTTAGGATGATGTCATTCATATTCATAGACACTGGGTTGGAGGACAGAAGACCAAAGTCTTTCCTCTAAATTTGCATACACAGTTTCATGGCAGAGAATTGCATTCCTTATGCTTCATCTCTACAGATACAAAAGCGGGATTCGATTCTGAAGAAAGTAAAATATCTGATCGGTCTAGTTGGATTGCAACAGGGTGTGAAGATGGATCTGTGAGATTGAGTAGGTAGGTACTAGTCTTATTAAACTTAATTCAGTGATATTTGCTGGCGGTTTAGAAATCATTTTATTTAAATGTCTTAAAGTATTTGGGGTTCGTCTAGGTATGCATCTGAGTTTGGAAATTGGTCAACATCAGAGCTTTTAGGAGAACATGTTGGAGGCTCAGCTGTGAGATCAGTTTGCTGCGTATCAAATATGCACATGATGTCTTCGGACGTACCTAACTTACCAGACATGTGCGATCAAGACTATGCAGTGGATGATTGCGAAAGTCCTCGCTTACTGATTTCTGTTGGAGCCAAGCGTGTTGTAACCTCTTGGCTCCTAAGGAATGGTAGACACAAGAAAAAGGGAGAATCTTGTATTAGTGATAATGGACACAATAGAGCGTCATCGGAAGTGTCTCCAGTGACGTTCCAATGGCTTGCTACTGACATGCCCACCAAATATCGTCCTTGTGGAAAGATCGAGAAATCTCCAAAACTGGAAGGAGTTGAAGAAGATACTTCTGCCAACGTCACAAAGTTAGGATCTAATACGTATAATGAGCGAGAAAACTATGAAGATGACTGGAGATACATGGCTGCCACTGCATTTCTTGTCAAATGTGTTGGTTCTAGGTTAGAGGGACAGCTTTCACTTACTTTGATTGAACCCATCAATGGTAGACAATGTTGAAATCTTTTCTCTTCATCTTTTCAGGCTAACTATCTGTTTTATCGCGGTGGCTTGTTCTGATGCCACCCTTACCTTACGTGCTCTAGTCTTGCCACATAGATTATGGTAACCAGAAGTATTTTATTTGTTTGATGAGTTGCATTTTCACCTTGAGTTTGTGTTTTATTTTGATATACTCTGCGTCTAATTTCAGGTTTGATGTTGCATCCTTGGTTCCTCTAAAATCTCCAGTTTTGTCATTACAACACGCCGTTGTGCCTCTGGATCCCCCTCATGAAGGTTCAGCCATTGATATTAATACTTCTCTATCAGTTGACTTCTTATCAATTCGTTTCCTTTTATGCTAAATGAAATTGTTTTCCTGAAATCTTCTTGTCGTAATAGTTTTGATAACTTTACCTGACAGGTAATACACCATATAGTGATGTTTATCTGCTCATCAGTGGGGCCACAGATGGAAGCATAGGCTTTTGGGATGTAACTAAATGTGTAGAAGCTTTTGTAAAGCAAGTATCTAGCATCCATATTGAGAAGTACATTGATTGTCAGTTACGACCACGGACTGGAAGAGGAAGTCAAGGTGGTAGGAAATGGAAACTGTTAGGCTCCAAAATTTCTAAGAGAGCCCAAGAGAACAGCAACTCAGTTGGTGAAGCTGCAGAAGAAGATCCAGCCTCGTCTTTGGAACTCACAAATGACCATCCTCAGGAAAATGGTAAAAACGAAGATGCAGATTCTCTTCCCGAGACAAGCGAGATAAAGACTTCACATGTTGTGAAGAATGCTCATCAATCTGGAGTTAATTGCCTTCATGTTTCTCGCTCAAACAGTTCTCCGAGTTATGGCAATGGTTTGATGTTCAATGTGATTAGCGGGGGTGATGATCAAGCCCTTCATTGTCTTAGCTTCAACATCCTCAGTAGTAGTAATAATCGAGCCACAATATCTGAAATCATGGATCTAAACCAAACCCCAAGTTACAGAATCATGCTCACAGACCGTGGAGGTATTGCATCAGCTCATAGCTCTGCCATCAAAGGTACTTTACCCCGAAAGCTCTATGTGGAATTCTCAAATCATATAAGTCTCTACTAGGCTGGCTAATCTTCTCTTTCACCATTTCCCTAATGAAAATACTAAAGTCTTGGTTTTGATGCGATGAAGGCGTGTGGATGGACACGAACTGGGTGTTCTCGACAGGTCTTGATCAACGTGTTCGATGTTGGTTTCTCGAAAAAGATGGTAAACTGATCGAGCACGCTCATATAGTCATCAGCGTGCCCGAGCCAGAGGCACTAGATGCTAAAGCCATTGATGAGTAAGTAATATGCACTCATACTTCCATGGTCCATAAAACAAAAACAAAACTTTTATATCTCACATACCAAATCTGTATACTTGATCTATCTGCAGAAACCGATACCAAATAGCTGTTGCGGGACGCGGGATCCAAATGGTTGAATTCTCCGGTTAACAAAAGCTTGGTTCAGAACCCTGTTTTTGATTCCAGTTTTTGAGGTAATTTGTCCTAAGCTACCCTCTGGCTCTGCTAGTATTTATTTACAACAGTGAGACCTGTAATTTTTACCAAACCAATTTTGAGTACTCGGTCAGAGTAAACCGTTTTTGATTCTTGGTTCAGTTTGATCTGAGAACTGAGCTTTTGTCGGTGCTCTACTTTTTTTGTTTTTGGCCGAAGTCGGTGCTCTGCTAAATTCTGGTATGTATCATGTTTCTGAACCCAATTTGATAGTAACGTTATTATTGCTCAAGATTTTGGTTATGGAATTGTGCCAATGTGGGACCTTTATGAGAGAAATATCAACACTTCACATGACCTTATTTAATTCTAATCAACTAATTCGGCTGATTAATAGTAATCAACTTCTTTACAGATTTGATATCATTTGATGTGATCATTAAATTTGTGATACATCCGTCAAAGTTCGATTTATATATATAGTAGATCATATACTATTTCATACATATATAATTGTTTATGAGAATTCGATTTCATTCTACGTTTTTGATAAGATTAATATTGTAACTACAGTATTATGTGACTTTCTTACGAGACGAAAGTTTACTGTTGTTTTTTTGTACTTGTCTCTGTTTTGAATCACTTCTAATAATTGAATCAAGATATTGCCCACTTAATAATCAATCATTTACGTGGTCGGTGACCAGATCTATGATTCTCTTTAAGAAATAAAAAAAAAATCATGTTTATTTCAAATGCATGATCAAGAGAAGGAATAACAAAAAACTCTTCGCATATTCTTCAAAAAATTGTTGGCTGATCAATAAAAGTATTCTTAAATTTGTGTGTTTTAGAATTTAGTTTAAGGATACAAAATCTTCACATCTTTTCACTAATTTTATACACCCAAGAAACACTCATTGATGATATTATTTTAAGATTCACTAACGGTCGACTGTATCGTGCTTCCATACTATATGGTCGCTCTTAATTGAGGTGTCGGTTCAATTGTGATGATTATTATATTCTAACACTACCTAATTATACAAATTCTTAATTTTATTTACAAAATATAAGACACTTGAAGATTTGCATATGGAATAGTAGTCGTGAAATTCAACGTTCTTAATTACTTATTTAAAGTTATCGGATCGGAGACGCCATTTCATGAAACTAACAAATGTCGTAAACTCGTAATAGATATTAGATAGTTCAAGACTGGTAAAAAAAAAAAAAAAAA
>Ga0041059_1002183_pt1 | contig 14897 bp, 24 predicted proteins | sample AraColnosormetaG_FD_56232 | JGI IMG/M metagenome (GOLD analysis project Ga0041059, IMG submission 56232) | Arabidopsis roots microbial communities from North Carolina, USA - Col MF nosort | ecosystem: Host-associated > Plants > Roots > Unclassified | place: USA: North Carolina | collected...
GACAGTTGGACTTCCCTTGGCCCGCTGATAAAGGTTATGGGTGATTATGGCTCCAGATCACTTCGCATCCCTCTTAACGCTAGGGTGGTTGAGGCTCTTGGGGTTAATGGCTGGAAGCTCCCCCTATCTCGGTCTGCTCCAGCTCAAGCCATCCATGACCACATCTCTACCATCACGACCCCCTCTCCTGCTACAATTGAAGACTCCTTTGATTGGGTTGTTGGTGGTGTTGTTTGTCAAGGTTCTCTTCGGCAAGGACTTGGGATGCTATTAGACCAAGAGCACCGGAATTGGACTGGGCAAAGGCTGTTTGGTTCAAGGGTGCTGTTCCTAAGCATGCCTTCAACATGTGGATTAGTCAGTTGGATAGACTCCCAACTCGTCAAAGGCTAGCCTCTTGGGGCCATATCCAGTCTTTCGATTGTTGCTTATGCACTATTGAGACTGAATCCAGAGACCATCTCCTTTTTTCCTGTGAATTTGCGGCTCAAGTTTGGAGATTAGCGTTTTCTCGCTTATGTCCGCGACAGAGGCTGTTTTGCTCTTGGGCAGAGCTCCTCTCTTGGATGCGTTCTTCCTCTTCTTCGGCGCCTTCCCTCCTCAGAAAAGTCTCAGCCCATGCTATCATCTACAACATTTGGCGTCAGCGCAACAATGTCCTCCATAACAATCTTAGGATCGCTCCTATTATCATCTTCAAGATTGTCGACCGCGAGATTCGTAACATCATCTCCTCTCGTTACCACAGAAAGAGATGGCGCAACCTCATGGTGCTTTGGATTCGCTAACCTTATATCTTCCCTAAATCTCTATTGTAGCCTTGTTTTATTTTTTGCCTCGGCTACTCTTGTATAGGCCTTTCGTTTTTGTAAAAGCCTCTTATTCATATAATGAAAATTAACATTTTTAGCAAAAAAAAAGTCTAAACATAACTTTCTTTATAGAGTTTGGTCAAAATGTATGAAATGTAAATTGAAGTTCTCACTTGGGGAACTCTATACATTATTTACTCTTAAAGGCATCAACCCTTGATAGTTTTGGCTTTCCCTGGGAATGAACCTACCATAATCCACTCTCGAAGACACAGCACTTTTATTACCTTGATCTAGCTGACATAACTTAGACCACTTAAATGACATGAACCCCACAACAATCAGAGAAACTCAGACGATTTTAAGCGGCTTTCCAAGAAGACAATGGTGGAGTCTCAGAGTTTTTGAACGTGGTCAGGATGCTAATGGATCTTTCTCCTTTCACAAAACCTGGTTGTGCAAGGGATTCGAGCTCAGACATCTCTTCGGGAGTAAGTTTCACTGATAAAGCTCCAATGTTCTGGTTGAGGTTTTCAATCTTAGTGGTTCCTGGGATGGGGCAAACATCATCTCCCTGGTGATGAACCCATGCAAGGGCTAGTTGTGCAGGAGTGCATCCTTTCTTCTCAGACATTGCAGAAACCTTCTCAAAGAGAATCTTGTTGTGGTCTAAGTTTTCCTGTTGGAATCTTGGTAGAGTCTGCGATAAGAAACAGAATTGAACAGATAAACAGTGAGTTGATTACCAACAGTTCATCAATCAAACAAGTCATATAAAGCCTGTGTACTTGCCTTTCTGACGTCATTATTGTCTAGGTTCTCAACAAGCTTGGGTCCTGAAGCAAAGAAACCTCGTCCCAGAGGACTGTAAGCAACAATTCCAATCCCAAGTTCCCTGAAGAAAGAGAGAGAAGATGTTACATATTTAATAGATAGTGCATCAAGAATGAGGATGAAATGAAATCTGGTTACCTGCAGGTTGGAATTATATCTTCTTCCACGTCTCTCGACCATAAGGACCATTCTATTTGCAGAGCGGTTATCGGGTGAACAGCATGTGCTCTTCTGATAGTTGAAGCTGAAGCTTCAGACAAACCGATATACTTTATTTTACCTTCTTCAACTAGCTTCTTCAGCTCTCCAATCTTTGAAATTGACAGACAAAAGAGATTGTCAAGTTCAGCTAAAGTTGCTGGCTTTCAATATAGGTCATGAAGTGTGAGCTCAGAGTCAAACCTAAAGGAGTCTATTCAAACGAAAAATTCTAAGGGAGATGATAAGATCATTTCACCAGACAATGGTTCTTCATGAATAAGCTAGTAATTTCAGAAAGAGTGACCCAAGCAGAAAACATAGTTCTGAAAGCTAAACTCTTCGACTCTATATTAGTCCCAACATGTCTCTAGCCACATGTGTGAAGCTCACTGAGAAGTGAGAGGAACTATATAACTTCCATTTCATTTGAAAGTTGCAAAACCATGAAGGAAGATTGACAAGAAGAGTGCTTACAGTGATTTCGATAGGGACACGAGTATCAATTCGATGCTGATAATAGAGATCAATGCAGGCAACATCTACTCGCATTAAACTAGCCTCACACGCAGCTCTTACATAAGCAGGATCTCCCTTAAACTCTACTTTCCCCTCTGCATACCTGATTCCATATTTGGTCGCAAGTTCCACTTTTTCTCTCACCCCATCCTTGAGAGCCTGACAAAAATCCAAACTTTCAACAAAAATCCAAACTTTCAACATCCAAATCATTTATACAGCTCTGAAGCTCAGCGAATCAAGGCCAGTGTTCCCATATCACAAGGCCAGTGTTCCCATATCTAAATCACGAACTCAAATATTAAAAAATATCAATATCAAAAGGGGAATTATCAAAATCGAACCTTGCTGAGGAGAAGCTCGTTGGTCTCAGGACCGTAGATATCGGAGGTGTCAAGGAAAGTGACGCCGGAGTGAATGGCGTGGTGGATGAGAGCGATAGCTTCGGTTTCCGGCTTGGGAGTACCGTAGAAAGCAGAGAGACCCATGCAACCAAGACCTTGCGCCGATACCTCAAGGCCTTGGCTTCCTAGCTTAATCCTTCTCACTCCGCAAGCTTCCGCCATGAGTCTCTGTCAGAAGTCAGAACTATCTCTCTCTCTTGACTTGTCTAGGTGACTCTTATAGAGCTGTGAATTTAAATGGAGTTGGATTGGTGTGATGGTGAAGATAAATTCAGTGTCAATTTTGGATGGCTGGTGCAGTTTTTTTTTTCCCTCTTAACGAAAACAAAATTGAATTTGTTAACCAAATAAAGTAATGGAATCTTCATAAGTCAAACTCATTTTTGATGTAGTTAACCAAATAATGTCTTCACTTTCTTTCTCAATCAATTATTAACTTCTTGTGAGAAATAAACTTTCCTAATAATTTGTTCACGTATAAATGTTTTTTTAGGTTGAAAATTTGAAGTACAATTTTCTCTTATTAGTTTTTGTTTTCAAGATATATCTTTGAATTAATATTATATAAAAACGCAGCATGTAGTAGTATAACATTTTGATCTTGAAAATAAAAAAATATCAATTTCAAAGTCTTGAAAATAACCTTTTTTTTTTTTGGCTATGAGTCTTGTGAAGTTAACTTGGTGAACTCTCGACTCACGATGCATATCTTAATTGAGCAACATGATTCATAATTCATCTTTTCATGTCTCTTGCCAACTTCCAATAGAGTGCATTGACATTATTTTTTTAATACATTATACATATATCATGCATGTTTGTTTCTCATCCATGGAGAATCATTTTTGAAATTTTTGGATTTTTGAAATTGCTTAAAAAGAAAGAAAAAAACTCAATTTTTATTGTCATACAATGTTTTCCAAAATATGTGTACATGTTCTTGCATATGAGTTAATTAGTGAGGGTTTCCTCAAAAAGATTGTTGTATTTTTGGAAAACAAAGTTTATTTTTGGATATTGGTTCTGCATTTTACATCTAATTTGTTTTTTAAATCATAATTTTAGAAAATCTATTACTAAATTAAGAAATCTATGAATGGTTTACTTCATTCCGTAAAACACTATAAATTGTCCTAAACTCATATTCGCTCTCAAGTCAAAACTCTTCTATTTTCCCCTGTCTTCATATCCAACAGAGATCTCTTCATGGCTCCAATTACTGTCGGCGATGTTGTACCAGACGGAACTATCTCTTTCTTCGATGAAAATGATCAGCTTCAGACCGTCTCTGTTCACTCTATCGCCGCCGGTAAAAAAGTCATTCTCTTTGGTGTTCCTGGTGCTTTCACTCCCACATGCAGGTACAAAGTTTCAAACGCTTTTTCAGATTTATCCTTTGATGCTAAGCTGATGGATTCTTAGATTTTGATTTGAGAATTGGCGTTTTTGGTTTTTCTGAGGTTAGCATGAGCCATGTGCCTGGATTCATTGGGAAAGCAGAGGAGCTGAAGTCAAAGGGTATCGATGAGATCATTTGCTTTAGTGGTAAGTATGAATATTGATATGTTTTGGATCTCTACTCTATTCTTGCCTCTATGAGTTTGTGTATAGTGACCAAAAAATGTTGAATGCATTTGTTGCAGTGAATGATCCATTTGTGATGAAGGCATGGGGAAAGACATACCAAGAGAACAAGCATGTGAAGTTTGTAGCAGATGGGTCTGGAGAATACACACATCTTCTTGGACTTGAGCTTGATCTCAAGGACAAGGGTCTTGGTATTAGGTCAAGGAGATTTGCTCTGTTGCTTGATAACCTTAAGGTAACTGTAGCCAATGTCGAAAATGGTGGCGAGTTCACGGTTTCCAGCGCAGAGGATATCCTTAAGGCTCTCTAAGAAACATTATCATTCGCTTGTTGTATTGTGAATCTAAACCGCTGTATGTGAAGAAGAGAATTATATAGCCTGATTTCAATCAACAAGCAAGTGTATTGACTTGCTTGGCATAATAAAGTATTTGGTTTTAATGTTTTTCTTTGCGTTGATTCATGAAAGATATGAGTACTTAAAATGAGTTGCAACCTTATAGAAATCCACAATAACTGGCTCAAATAGAGATACGAACACAGAAACGCAAAGTCCTCACAAGTACCTCTTTAATATAGAGTCTTTATTAACAAACAAACACAAAGTAAACTTGCTTTGTACAAAACCTTTATTCTTTCTAAGGCATTATTGGCTCTTTCTTATTGCAAACTCGCACACCTATATACTTAACTTATTTCACACACACAGAGATACATCTTCAGCACAATTTTACCGCGATTTGGCGAATGCGGTATACCCTCAAAACAGTTTCCAAACATGTATTTTATCTTGCTTTCCAAGAAGACAATGGTGGAGTCTCTGAGTCTTTGTAAGTAACCATGTTGTTGTCATACCGTTCACCTTTCACGAAATCCGGTTGAGCAATGGCTTCAAGCTCAACCATCTCTTCAGGAGTGAGCTTCACGGATAAAGCTCCAATGTTTTGGTTGAGGTTTTGGATCTTGGAGGTTCCTGGAATTGGACATACATCATCTCCTTGATGGTGAACCCACGCTAGAGCTAGTTGTGCAGGAGTGCAACTTTTCTTTGTCGCCATCGCTTGGACTTTCTCGTAGAGAATCTTGTTGTTTTCTAGATTCTCCTGTTGGAATCTTGGTAAACCCTGTGACAGAGTAGTATCAAGAAGCATGAGATGACTCCAAATCTTGAAATATGCTTTAAAGAACTCATATACAATGTATGTATACGGAAACAGAGAACTGAATCAATCATGCACTTGGCTTTCGATAATCATCTTGCTCTAGATTCTCAACAATCTTGGTCCGGATGCTAAGAAGCCTCTTCCTAGAGGGCTATAAGCTACAATTCCAATCCCAAGTTCCCTAGAGAATTCAAAAGAGACTTGTTATGAATTAAACATGTTAACAAAGACGAAACTTATGGCTGATTCTGATTCCTCACACCTGCAGGTTGGAATGATATCTTCTTCCACGTCTCTCGACCATAAGGACCATTCTATTTGCACAGCGGTTATCGGGTGAACAGCATGTGCTCTTCTTATAGTTGAAGCCGAAGCTTCTGACAAACCGATGTACTTTATTTTGCCTTCTTCAACTAGCTTCTTCAGCTCTCCAATCTTTGAAAATAGATTCAATGAAAACCATAAGTTCAACAACAACTACAAGATAACAAATTATAAAGCAACAAGAATCAGCACAAGTAACAGAGTATTGCATGCATATCTCTAACTATCCCTAGTTGGTTCTCTATGAGTAACATTTAACACATATTGAAACAGATTAAAAGCAAGAAGCCATACCGTGATTTCGATGGGCAGAGTGGTATCAATTCGATGCTGGTAATAAAGATCAATGCAGGTTACACCAAGACGCTTTAAGCTTGCTTCACAAGCAATCCTTACATACTCTGGATCTCCCCTGAAACCAAATTTTCCATCTTCAGAAGCAGTGATCCCAAACTTTGTCGCTAATTCCACTTTATCTCTCAAACCATCTTTCAAAGCCTGCCACCAAAAAGAACACAAAAATGATACTTGGAATGAACCCTAAAAGCCTAAAATCCTAAACCCTAGATCACAGCCTAAAACCCTAATTCCAAAAATCAAATCCACGAGCGGTCATCAGTCACCAAATTTGTTACCTTTCCAAGAAGCAGCTCGTTTGTCTCGGGACCGTAGATGTCGGAGGTATCGAGAAATGTGACCCCAGCGTTGATGGCGTGACGGAGGAGAGCGACGGCGTTAGTCTCAGGTGTCGGAGCACCGTAAAAGTCGGAGAGACCCATGCAGCCAAGTCCCTGAGCCGAAACCTCAAGACCTTGACTCCCTAACTTCATCCTACGCACTTGACAAGCTTCCTCTGCCATTGATGTATCAATCTTTAGAAGATAAAAAAAAAGAAATACAAAGACTATGTGTTTTTGTGAAATCAGAAACAGATTCGAGTGGGATTTATAGGAGTGGAGTTGAGTGGAAGATAAAGCAATTAATGATCACCGCCTCGCCATTAGTGACAATGTTCTAGAGTGTTTTTTATAATTAAGAGGACAAAAACAAAATTGTATTCTTCTTCATTTGTTAGTATTACTTCAAAATTGTTATTATATGATCGAAAAGAATATATAAGTTCTATAAACTTTGACGTCGTCATTGATGATTTCATATCAGCATTCATCATTTGATTTCCAAAACCTTTTTAGAGTATTTGGAATTTTAAATTTCGACCTCTTGCAAGAAGATTCTAAAAAAGACATTAGTTGGAATAACAATTAATAATAATATAAAATTTGTTGTTTTTATAGAAAAGTATACATCTAAGATAACCTCTTGCAAGAAGATTCTAAAAAGACTGTAGTTGGAATAACCAATTAATAACAGTATAAAATTCGTTGTTTTTTATAGAATAGTATACATCTAAGATAACTAGATAAGGTGAATCCGATCATCAAATGTTTTGCTTTTTCCAAATACTAATTAATATTCAATCGGATGAAAGAAATAAAAAATGATAGTGTTTGAAATTAACCAAAACTACTACATGAGTTAAGTTGTTTGAACAGATGATATCTTCACCATAAAGGCTAATCAAACGAGGTTTAGAGATGTTAAAAGGGATAAGTTAGGCTTACTTGATCTGCAAGTCATCATCTTTCAAGAACTTTTTCTAACCATTATTCCCTTATTAATATGGTTCCCCTTAAGAAAACAATATATGCTGCTGGGTCATGTGTGTCGTATCTCACATCCTAAAATGGGATAACCTCGGACCACAATATGTCTAAGTGAGACTAACCTAAACGACTTGACGTTGTTATATAGGCTTCTCAATTAGTCTCTTATATATTTCTTGAGTTTTCGTTTTTGTTTATCTCTGATATATACATTGTTATATAGCATAGGCTTCTCAATTTGTTTTTAAGAGCTGTTACTTATAGAGTAAAATCAATATAAACTAATATTTAATTATACAGTAAAATCTTTATAATTTTTTTTTTGATAAATTTAATAAATAGTATAAATTAGCAAAACTCCCTATTCCCAAATCAGGACAAAGTAGAAACGAACAAAAATTGATAAAATAATAAGACAATATTTTTAAAATAATATCAATGTAAATATATGGTCCCGTCAAATAAAATAAATTTCTAATCATGTAAAGATAATTTTTAGTATGTTTTTTATTTAAATGAAATTCTATTAGATCTCACCAATAAATTTTCTTATATAAGTAAAAGTTATGTTGTGATTTTTAAACTAGGTTATTGTTTTATCGTCTATAATAGTTTCATAAAAATAATCAAAAATGTTTGTCAGTTTTTAAATTTTAAATATGCAGATTTTCATTTCAATAGTCATACATGCTGTTCAAATACAATAATTGATGTCATTATTCACACAATTTTAAATTTATTGATATCGATTGTATTTGTGAGTTCATATATTATCTTTGTTATTTATTGCAAAAAAAAAAATTCTCCTAAATATTAATGGTTCAATTCTAAAACAACAAAATTTATAACATCCAAAACACTTAACAATGAAAACAAATTCTCTATAAATTAACAAATATTACAATAAATTAACAGCCCATAAGTCTTTTTGGGCTTGTGTGCCTCTTGATCTGTGCGCCGGCTCTGTTTATATGTATAAAGTGTTCAGAGAGTAGATTCTCCTACAAATAAGTTAAACCTCCAACTAATCAATTTATAATTACCAATGAAAAAAAATATCAGAAAACTCCCATTACCAATAATTAAGACACCAACAAAAAGGTTTCTATATTTAGAAGGAGAAATATGATTAGAAGATTACCCGCCATCATTCCTTCCAACTTTTTTACGAAAATGGCGAGTCGCAACACAATCCAGATGTACCTCACGACTGTTGTCGCAATCGTGATCCTCCTGGCGGCAAGCCAAGCCACGGAAGCTCGTTTCACGAGCCTATGCGCTCAAACCGCATACCCAACCTTGTGTCGACCGCTGGTGAAAGGGCCAAACCCGAGACGAGCCACACACAGCACGATCCGAGCCTTGGAGGCTAAGACGAAATTGGCAATTACAGACTCTGCGAGATTCAAGAGCGGAAATCCAACTGTTGCAATTTGCTATGCGACTCTTGTGGATGCATCCTTCAATCTTAGGAGGGCAAGGACTAGCATTAGGAAAAGAAATGTTATGATGCTAAAAATGTTTTTGACCGCGGCTGTGTCAGATTATGGTGTTTGTGTCAACGGGTTCATAGATTCACATCAAGTCAACACTCTTCAGAACGATGTAGATGAGCTCAGGAAGATGGGAACTAACTGCTTGTTGCTTGCTACATTGATAAGATGATCGAGCCTATAGAAGAAGAAAACACTAAAACTAATTCCTGTAAAACTGACCAGACGAAGCTTATTCTTAATTATGTTTATGTAAATGTTCATTTTTAGATTTCAGAGGGTGTTCTTGGTCAACTTCAATCGGGTAAATGTAACTATAATAGAAAGTTTTAGCCATTTCCAAATTTTTCCGAGCCCATGAGTTTTTTGTGGTATCTTTTTCCCCAGAATTTCTTGACAAATCACTTTTAACGGACTTAACAGAAAAACGGCTCTTCGCAGATTTAATTAGTGCATTTTCGAACACAATACGCAAACATTTGTTCCTCATTAACAATGATGAGCATTATATCGTATTCTTGACACTGTTTCTGTCTTGAACCAAAATAAGATCTCCAAAAAAAGGGATTACATTGTGAGAGCTGTCTCAACTGTAAATCCAAGCTAAACCAAAAACAATTCACAAAAACATGAACAAACAGTCTACGGTGAAAGTAAAACAGACCCATACAATTGATTTTGCCGATTCAGAGCCTATTTTTTTATTACCAATAAGAGACAGAGCTGTGAGAATGCAAGTGACCCTATCACGACTAATGATGTCTTTGTCTGAAGTGAATAATGAAGGAGAAAGAGATGGAACAGACCTCACACATCCTGAGATACTTCATCGAGTAGCTTCTTTGTCGCTTCATTAACCTCCACGTTTTCCATCTTCAGGCGCCGTCGCATAGCAGGGTGACTCTTTCCCGCTGCTGCATATGTTCTTATCAATGGTTCAAATATTTCTGCGCCTATGTTGTCTGTTCCATTCTTTAAAATCTCCAACAAATTCTCAGCTCCATTAACATCTTTCTTTTGCTCGAAATAGCTCATCAAAGCTCTGACTGTTTCAGGTGACGGTAGCCACTTGCCACCATCTCCTTTGCCGATGGAGACTGCCTTTGACATGCATTCGAGTGCTCGAGCCATATCACCGCTCTTTACATAGTAATCCATGAAGATCTCCCATGTTTTAGCATTGAGCTTTCCACCTCTTCTGGGAGCTTTCTCCTTGAGCTCATTTGCTTTCTGGATTAGACCCTCTTGAGCATAAGCTCCAATCAACACATTCACAATCCTGATGTCATAAGTAGAACAGTTAGCTTGCCATTCCTTGAACAATGTCTCTGCACCAGGTAAATCATTCAACTTGACCAGCACTTGTATCATGTTTAGATAAGCTACATTTGAGGTTTTCGGAATAGCCAGCCTCAACGAACGCCAAATTCTGTAAACTTCAGTCAGCTTCCCCAGACGTCCATACAAAGTAATAAGAAACTGATATGCCGTAAAATCCCGTTGCGTGTTTTTCATCTCCAGTTCCTGAAGAGCCTTCTCAGCTTTCTGAGACAGTCCAGCATCAACATATATCGATGCCATATTGCTATACGTAGTCCAATCCGGAGCAACTCTACCATCTCTATTCATCTCTTCAATGACTCTCTCAACACCAGAAATATCATTAGTAGCAGCCAAAGCCCTCATCCAGACATTATAAGTGTACGAATCCGGCATCACATTCTCCGCCTTCAATTCTTGAATCATCGCCGGAACTTTCTCAGTCTCACCTGTCTTGGTGTAAAGAGTCATGAGGCTGTTATAAGACATGGAACTAGGAGTAATGTTGAGCTCTTTCATCTTATTCAGCAAACCTTCCGCTTTCTCTGTCAACAACTCCTTGCAGTAACAGTTCAAAAGAGACCCATACGTGAGTTCCGTCTTAGATGTTTCCGGAAGATCAACAAAATAATTCTCCCCAGCAGTAATTTCACGAGCTTTAGCAACAAGATCAAGATGGATTGCTTGATCACTCACTGTCTTGTTCATACCTCTCTCTTCCATAACTTCAGATAGCTACAAACCAAAAAAACAACTCCACAATATGAAATCTAAAGACACAATCATCACACAGTGAAAAAATTATTCAACAATTACTAAATTGTTCATAATGAGCATCAAAATACCACTTAAGAATCTACATTTCTATATGTATTCAACAGATTTGAAGCAAATGCTTATTGTGAAGCTAATCCTAGAGAATCGAAAATGCAATTTGGATTTATGAAACCTTGAGAGCTGGGTAATAGAGGCCGCGATTTCGGAGTTTCTTGATCGTATCGCCGACCTCCCATTTGAAGACGTGTTTAGTGCCTTTGAGGAACTGATTAAGCTGCTGTCGAACTTTGACCTCTGTACCACCATCTTTGAAGAGGCGATTGTACAGAGGTTCTTCGATGTACTTCTTTGTCGATCTCTTTGTAACGTCTCTCGATCGGCTCAAATGTCGCATCGCCATTTTCTCGTCGGAGCAGTAAACAACGACAACGAGAAGGTTTTTTGAGTAAAACCCTAATTCACTGTCACTTCCCAAGCTCGAAACAGAATTGGAGGAGAAAGTATGGTGATTATGGGCTTTTTAATGGGCCTGACGATTATTTCATTTCGGCCCATACTATATCAGTTAAACAATATGAGAAACACCAAAATATACGTTCTCTCTATTGTAAGGCTCTCTCACCTCACTCTATTGAAGCATAATTTGTTTATGTAGTTTCATTTTGATCATAACTCGAGAGAAACCTATGTAAACATAGACGAATGCCCCAAAAAACAAAACCAAAACCTCAACGTTTAACAATTTTGATCGCAGAACGAACACATAGACAGAAATGTAGCAGTCTAAAGGAAAATAATGAACCATGTCGTGAAAGGTTACAGAGAGCCTCATGTAAAATAAAATAGAATCACCATAAAGACAAATTCACAAGAATATGGCTTCTAAAACAAATTAAAGGAAAATTTGATCAGCTAAAATGTTTCAAAACGTTTTCTTTTCCCTCTACTTTTGTCCTGTTTCGTTTTGCTTCTTTGATTCAGGCAATTCCTTGAGGGATGTGGGAATCACAATTGACATAGACGATGAAACTAAATGTGCATTACACGAGTCTTAGTTCGTACTCACCAGCCATGGTTATGTATCTCACCCATGGAAGTGCTTGGTACCCACTCTTCTCAATAATCTTTAGGTACCGAACCTACACACCAAAGAACATATATATTATATATATGACATTGTGGAAGAGACAGTAACCATTTATTATTAAGCACAAGCTTACCTGAATCCCTGAAACAGTGAAATAAGGGATCTCAAATTTGACACGGATAGGAGCCTTTCGCTCAGGAGTTGCTTCCTCTGCAGTGATACTTGGAAGATGGAACTCTGCCCTTAACATGTACTCCTATATTGGTTTTCTGAAGGTTAGCATTGATACTACATAGTCTACATTGCTGACTGTTTCAACTGAATTTAAGAGTTTATTGAACCTTGTTAGTGTTATACCTTGTTCCCCGGGAAAGATTTGATTTTCCAGACTAACGCATCTTTTTCAGGAGCATAAGAGGCAGACCCTAGAGATGTCCTAACGGTGGGGTTAGATGCATCGGTTGGTACAGGCAACTCAATCTCAACGTTCGTTGCGGTGCTACAAAAAGAATGTTCGTGATCAAAGGTTTAAAGAATCTGATCAATCAGGATCTTTGCATGACAGTAAGACAGAAAAGGAAAGTGGCACAAATACCATAGAATATATTTACCTTCGTTCCTTGAACTGACTTCTAGCTTTTATGAGCATCTCAACACGACTTCTTGAATGACTTTCTATTTGTGCTTCCACCCATATAAGTGGCTTTACCTGAACATAAAAGAAACAAATCATGATATTTACTTGTTGAAGACGTGGAACAATTCCAGTAGATGCTATATCCCACATGTCAAACCTGAGTGCTGAGTCTATATGTCATCAGATCAAAAGCCCCATCAGGTGGTATGAAAGATATCGTCCTATCGTTTTCAAAACGGGCCAATCGAACACACCTGCATTAAATAAATGGTTGTTGAAGAAGAGAATACATAAAACTCAAGTATATAATCTTTTTGAACAAAAAGAAAATAGAAGGGTTAAGATCAGTGAAGACTTTCCAAGTTTCAATATAATAAAAACTTAAAGACGTACTGATGAAATTTGATGTCCTCCAAATCAATGGCTTTTCCCTTAGTTGCTCGTCCCTGCGCTTCCAGCAATACTCTATCATTCAGTCCTAACTTACACTCTGGCATTCCACTGCAATAGAATGGATCAAAGAGCAAAATAGTCAAAAAGGGACGTGATTTAACATGCTTTGGCTGATTAGGAACTATATCGTAAATTTGATGTGTTGACATACGTCAAGTAAGTTCGCATCTTCAGCGCTCCAACAACATCAGACCTGACAATTTGCCCATTACTGTTGACAAGAATATTTACATTCTCAATAACATCCAAGAAAACCTGGAAAAAGAAGCAGGTTGTCATTATTTGCAAACCGAAACATCAGAAACATATTCCTATCTTGCGAAAACAATGGCACTCACTTCATTCTTCTTGTACTGTATTCCCTCACTCCTCCAGGAGACAGCATTCGTCACAGCCATTGGAGGTCTCTGTGTAACTTCCATTCTATATGCATCAGTCTTGATGAATTCACTGAGAATTCTTGCTTCGGTATACTGAGGGTAACCAAAGTCCATCATCTCGTCAAGTAGCTCATACTGCCAGCACCAAAAAATCAATTTCAGCATCTAACAATGACAAATACTTTTCCAAAATTTTAAGGATCTTTTTGATTGCCCAAGTAATAGAAAAATATATTGCGAAATAGTACTAAAAGAGCGATGACAGAAGCTTAACATACCACTACCACAAAGTTATCCCTCAATGATTCCTCTTCTAACTCCTCGAAGTAATGCTTGAAAACCTATAACCAGATAACAGATACCATTGCCATTACATCAAATATCCAGGAAAAAGATGGAACCTTAAGAGAAAAACTAAAGAATTGACCAGCCATACTTACATCGACAACGCGGTGAAGAAAGAAGAGAAGACTGGCAGCATTACAATTCTGCCTGGATGCTATCATCAAGTATACATTACTATGTTGTACAAACATATAAGTCACCCCATTATCGTAAGCAACTGGATCATTTGACTGTGAATCACCCTGAACAATTAAACAAAACGATGATTACTCTGATTTAAACCAGAATGCTTCAAAAGTACAGATTCAAATCAAATTCTAATCCAAAACATTTAACCAATGATCAAACTTGTTCATTACTTCCAAAAAATTTCAGCGGCATCAGATCACAAAGACTGATACGAATCCATTATCTTCAAAATTCATTTCCAGTGCAGATGAAAATGGACACGAATCCATTATCTTCGAAATGTTTCAATTCCAATTGACGAATCTTTCAAACACAAATCTACAAGTTCGTTCGCTAACTCTATGTTTCTCTGAAAATTCTACAGTAACCAAGCAATAAACAAAGACCAATTAGCGATAAGAGGAAGATCAGAACAACCTCTTTCTCGATGAGCTTAGTGAAGAATCGCTCGGCTTGAGCAGCGGAGACATCGCCACGATAATCACGCCAGACGAGAACGCGTCCCTTGATATCAAGCAGAAACAGCGCGGAGGCAGCTCCTGCCATGTTCTTCCCTAAGAGTTTCGATCAGATCCAAATGGGGATGATTAATCAGCGAGATCTGATGAAATTATGGTTCTATAGAGGAAGAAGTAGCAACAACATCTAGATGGAGATTGACGCAGATCTGCAGCTCAGATTCTCCATTTCGCAATTTTTTTTTTTTTTTTG
>Ga0041059_1002184_pt1 | contig 14896 bp, 14 predicted proteins | sample AraColnosormetaG_FD_56232 | JGI IMG/M metagenome (GOLD analysis project Ga0041059, IMG submission 56232) | Arabidopsis roots microbial communities from North Carolina, USA - Col MF nosort | ecosystem: Host-associated > Plants > Roots > Unclassified | place: USA: North Carolina | collected...
TGAGTATCTCTACAAACACTTGTTTCTGGCTGAAACAGTTGAAGGATCTTCAAGTTTTCACAGTTGCACGTGTTATCTTTCAACTTGCGGATGAGATTCCTTGTATATCTGCTGTTGTTGTTGCTCTACTTGCTGAGGTACACTTTTCCTGTAAAGGTCCAGAATAAGATTCATTTTTCTTATATCATTTTATATCTCCTGTCTTACAATGACCAACTATTTAAATGATCTCAACCAGCCAAAACCAAGAATTGATTACACTCTGAAGGCTGTTGGTGGAAGCTTAACAGCAATTCCTGGACTATCTGATATGATTGATGTAAGTTCCTCTCTTGGTAGTTCAAGCAGTTTCAAGAGGTTTTATTTGTTCCCATTTGGTCTTATACACAGCTTTTGCTTCTCTCTATGTTAGGATACTGTTGATACTATCGTCAAAGACATGCTTCAGTGGCCTCATAGAATTGTTGTTCCCATTGGTGGTATTCCTGTTGATTTAAGGTACTCATGTGTTCTGCTTGATTTTCATTTTGCGTTTTTTCACTCACAACATTTTTGCCTGCCACTGCCAATCTTTTGTCTTTTCTTCTCTTCTGTTATAGCCATAGGATTTACGTATTGCCAATCTTGGGGAGGTCATGATACGTATTGAGAAAGCACTAGATAGTTTGACGATTCTCTCTATCTTTTCTCTTTCCCAGTGATTTGGAGCTTAAGCCACAGGGAAAGCTTATAGTAACAGTTGTGAAAGCAACTAACTTGAAGAATAAGGAATTGATTGGAAAATCTGACCCTTATGCTACCATCTACATTCGTCCTGTATTCAAGTATAAAACAAAGGCAATCGAGAACAATCTGAATCCTGTCTGGGATCAAACATTCGAATTGATTGCAGAGGACAAAGAAACCCAGTCGCTCACTGTAGAGGTCTGGAATCTGAAATATTTATGCTTCATACTTGTTCAATTTTGCCATTGCAAACGTTAACTATTCTGTTCATTCTATTAAACATTTTGCAGGTATTTGATAAAGACGTAGGTCAAGATGAGCGCCTTGGACTTGTGAAACTTCCCTTAAGCAGTTTGGAAGCCGGAGTTACAAAAGAACTGGAGCTAAATCTGTTGTCTTCACTTGATACTTTGAAAGTAAAAGATAAGAAAGATAGAGGAAGCATAACTCTTAAGGTATATAGATCTTCCTTGAATAAACTGCAAACCTTTTCTTTTCGCTGATTCCTAAATTGACTTGAATTGAAGGTACATTATCATGAGTTCAACAAAGAGGAGCAAATGGCTGCGTTGGAAGACGAGAAGAAGATCATGGAAGAAAGGAAGAGACTGAAGGAAGCAGGAGTGATAGGTAGCACAATGGATGCAGTCGGGATGGTGGGAAGTGGGCTCGGTGCTGGTGTAGGAATGGTTGGGACCGGTATTGGCACAGGAGTCGGATTGGTTGGAAGCGGTGTGAGCTCGGGTGTTGGGATGGTTGGTAGCGGTTTTGGAGCGGTCGGTAGTGGATTGAGCAAAGCAGGGAGATTTATGGGAAGAACAATCACAGGTCAGTCTAGCAAACGTAGTGGCTCCTCAACACCTGTGAATACCGTTCCAGAAAACGATGGTGCAAAACAGCAGTGAGTAAACTTTGGGTTTAAGCAAGATTTGTGATCATGACTTCGTTTTTACTCTTTATTGTTCTGTTTTTTTCCCCTTTAACTCTCTCGAACTTGATTTCTGGATTCACTGCAGTAATTTGTTTTCGTTGTGAGCCTTCAAATTAAAATCTTGTACAAAAGTCATTTGCTTAATCGTCCTATAAACAATAGATTCCCTCTCAATGATTTGGTGGTTTAACTTTCCAGAATGTTATATTACGGGAATTATGTGTCAGACTTGCATACACACACTAGTTAAGTATATCTAAAACATGCTAACATCATCGGTTTAAGTTTACAAATATAAAAACTGATTGATTGCAAGTAAATTACTCAGTTAAGAATATAGATAAGTGGCATTCGCCATCCCACTTTCAGATATAAGGTCGTTCTCGGAGCTCTCCTTGTCATATGTATAAATCATGACGAGAAAATATAGATAGACTCAACAAACAAAAATCCCTAACAGACAGAGCACAAGAGGAAAATCTTTCTTATCTATTTTGGACCAATTTTCAAAGTACCATTATTGGTATTATAATATGTTAATATTATGTTAAAATATGTGGCTTCCAGTCGATTAGTGTCTCTTCCACCTTTAGGCTTTAGTCGTTGCAAGACCAATAGTTTTAGATAACCTCACTCAAAAAATCTAAAAAAAGAATCTACATTAAAATACAAACAAACGAAATTTTGTAAACGCAAATAATTGTATATTTTTTCTTCTTTCTTTTAAAGCTTTGAACTATTTCATCTTCATAAGATCAAGTTGATGATGATCAGCAATATCTATTGCGTTTGTTGATATTATCTACTTATTAAAAATCATAACAATATCTGGAGACTGGGACGAGAAAATTGGATGACGTGTTAACACGAGCCTATGACTTGGATCCACGTAAGCCTGAACTGTGGGAAGTTCTAAACTGTGTACTGATTGGTTGATACGTAAGCCAAGTGGATAAAGTGTCCCGACCACAAGACCGACATGATTTACTTATTTTATTCGTAAATAATTGCATTAAGAAGTGGCCACGATATGGAACTTTTCCAAATATATGAAATGATGATTAGTTAAGGCAATTTGCTTTTGTTAATTGGCCAGCTTAGGTCAAAATAGATCCTAATTAATGCAAATCTTGTTCCTTTTTTCTTCTACTAATGTTATCATACGAAGCCTTCGATCAAAAGTACATTACGTCATGTCATCACAATTCCCAATATATTTTTCTTAGTTGATCAGTTTACAACACTGATTGCAACATTTGATATGTACCGTATTAATTTCACCATGCATGCTACATATTTAATCCATATTATTAATCGGGTACGTACTTATACAATAACAACGGAAAGTTCATACAAATTTTGCATATTTACAATAATTCATTTTGGAAATCGAAATTTATTTATGCTGTTGAACAACACCTGTAGTCCACGAACTATGTATTTATATAATTATATCCAATTATATTCATTTCGATCGAGAGTTCCACCGTTATTAGATGCTCTTGATCACCGCAGCAAAACACTCCATATCCATAACTTTTAAAAATAAAACAAAGAACAACAAAAATGGATAACGTGGACTCGAGTCGACAATGTATGATCACCAAATTAAAATGTTTGTTGTTAATTATATACACATCCAATCAAACAGATGTTTAAACTATTCTAACTTCAAGTTACTATTAAGAAGTAACCATATCTAAAACTAAAAAATTCAACCTCAGACACAAACTTAGCCAGGTGTTCTGGTTAAAAGTTCCCTAACCCCACGTATTGACTACAACACGTGTAATGTAATGCACTTTTAACCAAAACTATTAGGCCAAGTGGCCAACTTTTGATCACTTTATCTGAACGACTAAACCCGACCCGACCCGATCGACATAAACCGGACCACGAGTATATGTATGTACACACATCTTCAGATGTAGTAGATACGTATAGTACACTGCAGGATTATATAATTGTTAGGCTCAGGAGAATTGACCTTTTGAATATTTCATACGGTTAAAAAATTCTTCTATATATAAAGTTGCTTTGAATATTTTGTAGTCTCTGTATGTTCAAAACCGTTTAACAATAACAACAACAAAAAGCTTCCTTTTTTGTTTTTTGAGTTTTCGTCGATCGATTGGTTTAAATCCTGTCGTATCAATTTGTTCTCGATTCTCCGCGACCATGCAAATTTAGGGTCTTCGTTTTGTTTGATGGGCGCGAATATCTCGGGAGGTTCACCGGAGTTTGACCGGAACGATGACGTTTACTCGAGGAAACTCAGATTGGTGGATTTACCTGAGAATTGTGTAGCGTTGATTATGACACGGCTTGATCCACCTGAGATTTGCCGGCTTGCTCGTCTCAACAGGATGTTCCGTCGCGCTTCCTCAGCTGATTTCATTTGGGAATCAAAGTTGCCTGCGAATTATCGTGTTATTGCACACAAGGTGTTCGATGAAATTACTCTGACGAAATTAATAAAGAAAGATCTTTATGCAAAGCTTAGCCAGCCTAATCTCTTCGACGATGGCACAAAGGTTTGAAATTTTGTTCCCGTTGAATCTCTCTTTATCTTTAAATCTTAAAAAAAAAAATCTTATTTTTCAAACTTTCTCTATGATTGAGCAGGAATTGTGGATAGATAAGAACACGGGTCGTCTTTGTTTATCTATTTCTTCAAAGGCACTAAGGATTACTGGAATTGATGATCGGAGATACTGGAGTCATATCCCAACTGATGAATCCAGGTAAGGATTACGATCAAAGGTGTGGTTTTTTCCTAAGAAATTTCATCAGTTTTGACCATCTTCTTGTCTTGATTAGACTCTAGTATTGTTGACCATCTTGTTAGTTTCAACTATATTCCATGGTTGTGTTGCAATGAGCTTGTACCCCAAATCTTTGAATTACTTGAGATCAATGAGTAATCTCATCCAATATCTATGTATATGCAGGTTCCAGTCAGCTGCTTATGTTCAACAGATATGGTGGTTTGAAGTAGGAGGAGAGTTTGAGATCCAGTTTCCATCTGGAACATATAGTCTCTTCTTCCGTATCCAGCTCGGTAAAACATCAAAGAGGCTTGGAAGGAGGATCTGCAACTCTGAACACATTCATGGATGGGACATAAAACCTGTAAGGTTCCAGCTCGCCACTTCGGACAACCAACAAGCTGTATCATTGTGTTATCTGAACAACAACCCTGGGAGCTGGAGTCACTATCACGTTGGAGATTTCAAAGTGACAAATCCAGATGTATCAACAGGAATCAAATTCTCCATGACTCAAATCGATTGCACTCACACGAAAGGTGGGCTATGCATAGACTCTGTTCTTATATTACCTAAAGAATGTGCAAAAGAAGTCATTGGATCACAATAGTTTTGTAGATATAGAGTGAGATTGTTTGTAAAGGGTGAGAGATTATTTTTCAGTGAAACATTCACTATACTGTTTTTTTTTCTTGATCTGGGCTGCATTCTCAAGATGAATCTCAGATCTGGAACTGTGTACACATGGTTGGGTTGTCTCTAGTTTTGTCTGTAGTTACAAGGTGGTCGTGATTGTAAATACTACTTCTCCATTCAGAGATTATTACACTTGCTTGCTTCTTCATATTTTGCAAAAGTTGATGAAAACATGAATTATCGAACATCAAATGATTTCCTCTCTACTATGTAGGAACAGAGTCTTGTTCAAAATGAGAAACAAACACAAATTTCTAATCAAAAAATCTTGAAGATGTATCATAATAATCTTATTCTAAAACTTATCATTATTCTTGCAAACGCGTTATAAGAGCAGCAAATTCATTCAAAGGAGGAACATAGACTCCTTAGAATACCTGAACACAATAGGTTTACTGATGAATATGAAACAATTATTCTGAAAGTCTAGAGAACAAGCTTATTCCTTCTTCAAGGTGTCTTCAACTTGGGGCGCGATGGAAGCAACTGTGTGGTTACAGAAGAAAAAATGGTGAATTATTTTCGATATCAGACAAGGATGTGAAATTGCAAGTGGGTTTGTGGAAAGGAAGAGAGAGTTTTACCTGATAACAAGAGATAAGTGAGGTGGTAAACCCGAAAGCACCAGTGACACGAGGACTAATCGTCTTTGGAGCTAACTGAAGGAGACCAATGGCTACAATAATGTCCATGCTTGATTTAATCAAAGCTAGAGTTCTGTCGTTTGATTTCTGAAGCTTAGCACGATACAGCTCATCCTGCGTTTTTAACAAAGGGAATGAGTTTTGATAAAGATAGAAGAAAAAAGATGAGAGGAGTTACACATGAGAGTTTTTACATCAGCTTTGAGTTCCTTTTCCATCTTCTTCATAGATGAAGAGAGCCTTCCAAGCTCACCAATCTGATACACATAGGAAGATCAAGATCGGGATTTATGTTTATACGCGAGCAAATCAAAATGTTGAGAAGAGATTAAAAAAAACCTCGACTGCACTTGTACAAACGGATGATCCCAGCCAGCAGAAAAGTGATATACGTCCAAGCAATTCAGTTCGTTCTTTGTTCTGCGATGCGATTGAACAAGAATCTTTAGTCACTTAACAGAGCAAATGAAACATCAAAACTTCAAAAGACCATTATGGATTATTGCCTTAAACTTATCTCACCTTGTATATGCCGGATCTACCAAGCCAGACGATTTGATCAAGAAACAAAAAGGTAGACAAGAGCGCATTCTTCGACTGAAACGGTCAACCAACAAACAAAAACAGAAGTTAAAGAGATTGAATCAAATCAAGATATGAAGAAATGATGTGAAAATTCAACATCTCTTTAGCACCTTCCCGAGTAAGACAAGAGGAAGTGGAGTCCCTTTAGGCACGGGGCTGATAAGACCGTGAAAATCATTGACAAACTGCACATTCGAAACCATTTGCTAATCAGAAATCAAAACATTTTCAATCCAAATAATAAGAAAGAAGCAACAATGAAGCCGGTTCCAATTCTAAGAAACAAAGATAGAAATAGCAACAATGAGGGCATGACCTTGAAAAGACGGAAAACTTTTCTCGCCAAGCTGGTGTTTTTGTCGACAGTTTGAGCAGTACCAGGTTGGCCACCGCTCAAAAATTTGGAACCATATTGGATAGCTCTGCATATCTTATCTCTAGCCTCAGCTTTGTTCAAATAGAGAACAATAAGAGCAAGCTCGGCTCTGGTCAAATCTAGTGTAGTCATGCTTTCTTCTGTCAGAAAAACAACAACAACGCAACCCAAGATTCATCAACACACCTTTACACGAGCTCAAACTAAACTATGAATCTAGAAACAGAGTTGTTCCCATCTAAATTAAACACACAAAAAATCAAGAGCTATAGCAAAATTCATCCTTCTCTAATAAAGTCACGTTTGATTAATGAGAAACATGAGAAAAATGTTGGCTTTGATCAAATTCAAGCCAGAACATTAACTTCATCACCAACCACAAAGATTTAAAACACAACAATGCAATTAGCAAGTTTACAAAAATGAAAAAGAACGTCAAATCTAAGGCATGTGAAACTTGAAAACATTCAAAAATTTCAGAAATTGGGATTCCAATCCACTTACCTAGATGATCACGATAACGACGACCCAGGAGATGATTATACAATTGAGATTTCAGAGCAATTCAGCCTTCAAAAGACTCAAAACCCAGAAAGATTATAAATAGAAAAAATATCAAAATATCGTGAAAGTGGATCCGAGATTTATTGCCTTTAGGGAGATGGCAAAGCTAGCTGTTCTTACTTAAAATGTCAAATAATCTTCCTCGTTTTGTGTCATCGGAGATAGAAACTATGATAAAGGCGTGTTTGGTCATCTCTCCTTTTTATTTCTTTCTTTATAAATAGACCAAAACACGTCGTTTTGTTCAACGATCTAATCTCCTAATCGTTTCATTTCTAACCGTCGATAAGTTCCGTGTACACCACAGGCCTCATCTATACGCGCGTGTGGCACACTTATCGAGGAAGGAGAACACATCTTAAAACGCAGCGTTTCGTAGTGTTAATGGGCCAGGCCTCAAGAAGCCTTATTTTTTTCATTTTTTTAAAAAGCTGGTTCTGAAGTTAAACAAGACAAGGATGAAGATAACTTTGTATCCAAACAGTCACCGAAATAAGCTTGGACGGGAAATTGAATAACGGCCACATGAAGAATAATACCAAAGCCGGGAGAAGAAGAAAATGGCGGTGGCTTCTCTTAGTATTTGCTTCTCTGCTCGGCCACATCTTCTTCTTCGCAACTTCTCTCCTCGACCCAAATTTGTTGCTAGTAAGTTATCTTTAGCTTATGTTGGTGTTGGATGAACAATATTTCATTGTTTTGATATAATGGAGGCAAATTTACGAATTTTGTATTTCTCTGTTCTCAAAAGAGCAAACTTTAGTTACTGTTTTGATCATACTAATTGAATTTCATCTGTTTAATTGATTGGTTAGTGGCTGCAATGAGTGAGGATCCAATTCGTGAATGGATTCTTACAGAAGGAAAAGCAACTCAGATAACAAAGATTGGTTCTGTTGGTGGTGGATGCATTAATCTTGCAAGTCATTATCAAACTGATGCTGGTTCTTTCTTCGTTAAAACTAACAGGTATATTAATTGATGTCTTACTAAACCTCTCTGGTATTCATAGTCAAGACTTTTAATGTTTTGTTGTTTGTTACACTGGTTTTAGGAGTATTGGACCTGCCATGTTTGAGGGAGAGGCTCTTGGTCTTGAGGCTATGTATGAAACCAGAACAATCCGTGTTCCAAATCCACACAAAGCAAGTTTAATCTTTCTTTTCTTTCTTTGGCGTATATACATTATTATTTTTGTTGATCTCTCTAATCATAGATTCTTGTTTAAAAGTGTTAACAGGCTGGGGAATTGCCAACAGGTGGATCTTATATCATCATGGAGTTTATAGATTTTGGGGGATCAAGAGGCAATCAGGTGATAATGATGAATATAAACTATGAACCAATGTTAAGAACTTTAGTTTCATGGGTTCATGGTTATTAGTCATTAGGCTGAATTAGGAAGGAAGCTAGCTGAGATGCATAAAGCCGGGAAAACTTCGAAAGGTTTTGGCTTTGAGGTTGACAACACTATTGGCAGGTGGAATGAATTCCATTTTCAAAAATCTTAGTCACTTTTATTGAGTTGCTGTCTTCTCTCACAATCTTCATGATGTGCAATGTGCCTATTTTAGTACCCCGCAGATCAATACTTGGTCTTCGGATTGGATTGAATTTTATGGTGAGAAGAGATTGGGTTACCAGCTTAAGTTAGCTAGGGATCAGTATGGTGACTCTGCTATTTATCAGAAAGGTTTCTTTCTCTCTTCTCTCTCGTTATAAACTTGGTGAGAACAGATTGGTTTAAGGTTTGAAGAAAATATTTGAACAGGTCATACACTGATACAGAACATGGCACCTCTCTTTGAGAATGTTGTCATAGAACCGTGCTTGTTACATGGTGATCTCTGGAGCGGGAATATCGCATACGACAAGAACAACGAACCTGTCATTCTTGATCCTGCCTGTTACTGTATAAGCTTTCATTCTCAAATTCTTGATATATTTTACCATTTTCAAGCACCGTTTTGATCTCATTCCTCCTCCACAGATGGGCATAACGAGGCGGATTTTGGAATGTCGTGGTGCGCAGGATTTGGAGAATCTTTCTACAATGCCTATTTCAAGGTTCTCTTCCTTTTCTCACAGTTTCTGTATCAACTAAAATCAAGTTTAAAGGTTGTTTTGTTTCATTGCTCCCTCAAGGTAATGCCAAAACAAGCGGGATATGAGAAGAGGAGGGATCTGTATTTGCTCTATCATTACTTGAACCATTATAACCTGTTTGGCTCGGGCTACCGATCATCTGCGATGTCAATCATCGATGATTATCTACGGATGCTCAAAGCTTAAGATGAGGAGGGAAAGCTGCTGCTTATATGCTTTCTTTATGTGTGTATTTGTGTGTTGGTGTTATGTAAGGTGGTTTATACGAAGAAAGATGTCTGTCATACATGTTTAAATCGATGATCTGGTTGTACATAGGTGGTAATGTGATGGAGAGAAGAATTCACAATCGATTTTAAACATTACAAATAACAACTAGTAATAAAAGCAGCATAGTTAATGACAAGAGTTACTAAGGTCTGGTTCTTCTTGGGTTTTGGGGAGAGGGTCTCCTCCAGCAGAGAGGCTTTCCCAAACCCATTCGTCAGTGATGATCATTTCCAAAGGCTTTCTGCAGACAGGACATTTTCTGTCTACGTTTTCTGGCTGTGCTACGAGAATGTTGAAATTCAAGTTTTTGTACATTACGAAAGAAGAGGCGAACTCAGTGCTGTCTCGTGACATTACCATCAAAGTTGATTTACGATTGTCATTTCCCCAGCAAAAGAAATCATTACACATCCTCATAAATCTCGCTCCTTCATCTCCTGAAACCATCAACAGAGATCTCTAAGATACGGACATAAAGTAAAAGAAAAAGACAAGTACTGTGTTTCTTTACCTGCGGGTAAGAACATGATATCAGCGAGGAGAAAGTCATCCTTGAACTTATTAGTCCTCTCACCATAAACTCTGATTGAGACATTACATGGACGATAACCCTTTTTCTCAAGAGCAAGTTTGATATTCTCACAAACCACAGATGGCTCCACACCATCAGGGACTGGGCATTCCTCCACGTCCCAGAAGACGCCTACCTTAGTCTCTGTCAGCAAGGTTTTTCGAAAACGGAAGATGCATTACAAATCAGCATCGAGAGAATACAATTTGAATAGATCCATTACAAATGACATGATAGAGAGAGAACGAGAGCTTACCAGCATTTTCGCTTGTCAAAGAAGACATGGTTTCGAGTGACCTAGACTGAGAGAGACTTCTTCTGAACAAAGTTGACAACATTGGGACAAAAGTTATTAATTGTTCCTCAACTAGAAAGGGTCAGTAATGGGCCTCTGGTTGGGCTTTAAAATAAATGGTCCCGGAATGGTTGCATTCTGTACAACGAAGTTAATGGGCTCTTTTGTGGGTGTTGTACTAGGGACTTCTTATTTACAAGTTGCTCAAAATGTGAATTCTGGAACATAGAATGCTCCTTTCTCGTTTCTACTAGTATATAGTAAACAGAGTCTTGTTCAAAATGAGATGAAAAAAAAAAAAGTCTTGTTCAAAATGAGAAACAACACCAATCTCTCTAATCAAGAATTCTGTGCAAGTTTACATTTTGAGTAACTTGTAATACTGGGAAGGCCATGGAGTGAGTTTAAGAGCAGCTGAACTGGTCGTACCGGGAACTTGACTTAACCAGCCCCTACTACTCGATCTATGTCGGGAACTTGTAATACTCATCAGAACCCACAAGTATCATATTCAGTTTTATTATAAGATTAATCAATATTCATGCAAAGGAGTGAGTTTAAGAGCAGCAAATGCATTCAAAGGAGCAACAAACTTTTAATTTTAACACAGAAAACGTTAAGAACTATAACAAGATTCACCCTTTTGATTAATGAGAAGATACGAAAATGTTAAAACAATCCAATTTCGAGTCGGTAATGTCAAGTAGAATTCACAATCGATTGAAACGATGAATAACTAACTAAGCTCGGGTGATAGGGTCTCCTCCAAGTGATAGGCTTTCCCAAACCCATTGTTGAGTGAAAAGCTCGTCCAAACTCGTAACTTTGCAGTTGCTACATTTCCCTGGTGCTTTTTCTGGCTCTGCTCCGAAAATGTACAAGTCTTTGGCTTTCCAATCTGCGAGATAAGTGGCGAACTTCGAGTTGACTCGTGAGATCACCATCAAATCTGATTCATCATTGTCCAATGCCCATTTATCAATATCCTTCACCATCCTATTATATCTCGCATTTGCATCTCCTGAAAACCATAGTTATATCAATGGAGATATCTAAGACAACTAAGGGGAGTGAGTAGTGTTAAAGAGGGAGAGGAAATGATCACCTGCGGGTACGAACATGATATTAGCGAGGAGAAACTCATCCTTGAACTCATGATTCTTCTTACCGTAAACCCTGATTGACACATTACAAGGAAGATAACCCTGTCTATCTAGAGCTGATTCGATATTCTCAGAAACCTCAGAAGGCTCGAGATCATCAGGGAGTGGGCATTCTACGACGTCCCAGAAGACGACTACCTTATCCTCTTCCTCTAGATACAAAAAAGGCGGCAAAATGCATTAACAATCAGTATCCAGAGAATTACTATTGATTTGTTCCTCCACATACTATTAGAGAGATAGAGAGAGAGAGAGCTAACCAGTGGTCATGGTTTCGACCAACACCCGAGAAATCAGGGTTTTAGATCTGCGGCGGTGGAAGAGCGAGCTCTCTCTTGGTTTGGTTGGGTTTAAAAAGAAATGGTCCGGGAACTTTGGTTTAGTAATTTAGAAATCGAAACAGAGCAACAAAAGTTGATATGGCCGAGTTGGTCTAAGGCGCCAGATTAAGGTTCTGGTCCGAAAGGGCGTGGGTTCAAATCCCACTGTCAACAATTTACTTTTTTGTCTTTTGGTGGATGACTCTTCTTAAAATAAAAAGAGAATGTAAACCCTCCAATTCGATGAGAAGGTTCAAAAGGATAGCAAGGTCAGATTATGGTGTTAATATATAAAGGAGACATTAAGTGGTAACCCTAGAAACCCTTTCTCTCTCGCCTATTGTTGCCGTTGCTTGCTATCTTTCGCCGTCGTCTCTTTAGCTTCTTGCGAAGATGGTTAGTTCTCTCTTGCACTTTATTCTCGTCTTCATCTCTCTCCCTATACGTCTCTTGATATGATTTTGTTATAGAAAAACGAATCCTTTTAGTGAAATTTCGAGTCACTCAAGAGTTTTATGTAAATTCTCTTTTGATATCTTCTTCTATAAAAAGCTTGAATCTTTAGGTTTTAGTCACGTTTACGAAATATATATTAGCTTATTAGAAGTGTGGTTTTCATCATTGGGTTGATCTAATGCTCTAAGCTAATTTTGTTTTTGTTGATGTGGAACAGGTTCTTCAAAACGATATCGATCTGCTTAACCCACCTGCTGAGCTTGAGAAGAGGAAGCACAAGCTCAAGCGTCTTGTCCAGTCTCCCAATTCCTTCTTCATGGTAATCAAAATTTTAAAGCTTTCTCCTTCTCTTGAACCCTTTAGCAAATAAGTCTCTGTGATTAGAACTGTATGTTAATTTGGAGTTTAATGATTTTCTCATAATCCCTAGCTTTGACAGTGTGTTATGTGATGGCGATTTTTGGATGTAAGTTTGAGAATCTATGTAACTAGTTTCGAGTTTGTGAATTGTATGTATGTTTTGAGTTTGTGAATTTGATTTGTATCTGATTCTCATTTACTCTTTTATGGACTCTGATTGTTGTTTCTTTTCTTGTATATCTTACTACTGTAGGATGTGAAGTGCCAAGGCTGCTTCAACATGTAAGTTCTGAAAACAATCTCTTTCTTTTTCGACATTATTACACATATATAGAGGAACATAATCTTATCGGGTTCTGTTTTGGTATCGCAGCACTACTGTTTTCAGTCACTCGCAGACTGTTGTGGTGTGCGGAAACTGCCAGACAATTCTGTGCCAGCCTACAGGAGGAAAGGCAAAGCTCACCGAAGGATGCTCTTTCAGGAGAAAGGGTGATTGATTGAAGCAATCATCAAAATAATGAAGGCTGTTTTCTTTTTCTTTTTTTTTTGTTGTTGTTGGCTATGATGTTATCTCTGGAATTTTAAAATGTTTGGATTTTTAATATAAGTAAGCAGAGTTTGCTCTTTTACTTTTGAGATTATCCCCAAGTCTAAAATAGTTTACTGCTTGCTTGCATCTAATCCATTTGGTATCTCAAAATACTCACTTTGATTGGTTGTTTGTACTTTATATTTCGTCAAAAAAAAGTAATTAAAGAAGTTAAGAACTAAATGTTGGTACGTTTGTGTTTGAACTTTGAAGCAACCGTTATGCAAGTTTTTTATCAAGCTGGTCGCCAAGCTCCCAATCGTTATGGATCCCAAACGTTGTTTTAAAACACTGAAGAACGAGGTTGTTGCTAGAAGACCAAAGACATATGAGAGTAAAAAAGCCTTTCATGAACATTTCAGGGCTTTCTTTGATCAAATTGGTAACGAATCCATGAAAGCAAATCCTTCAGTGTCAACTATTAATATTTGAAACAACCAATGGTAAAGGAGGACTGAAAACTGGTTGGTATTAAAAAAGAGACAAGCTTATGATGATATCTGATTCAATCGGTAAGCTTCCTGAAAGAGCATCCTACTGTGAGCTTGGCCTTGCCTCCTGTAGGTTGGCACAGAACGTTCTGACACTTTCCGCATACCACGACTGTCTGTGAGTGACTGAAAATAGTTGTGCTGCAGTAAAAGAACAAAGCCCATAATAAGTTTTAAGTTTCTTAATTTATCTTATGTAACAGGAAAATATTGATTTCAAATCTTACATGTTGATACAGTCAGAGCACCTAACAAGCTACAGTAAAATTAAACAAAAATCAGAGTCCACAGAAAGAGTAGATAAACTTCATACAAGTAAATTAGAATCCGATTAAAAAACTTGAAGTATTACAGTTTCTAAACAGAGAGATTTGGTTTTTACAGGATTCTAAATAAGGAGAAAGGTTTCAAAGTTTTATTACCATGAAATAGGAATTTGGTGATGGAACAAGACGCTTGAGCTTATGCTTCCTCTTCTCAAGCTCAGCCGGAGGATTAAGCAGATCGATATCGTTTTGAAGAACCTGTTCCATATCAACAAATAATAACAATTAACTTTGCATCTCATCAGTACTCAAATCAAATGACACAACCACACTTCTAATTAGCTTACTTCCCATCTCGTTACCGTGATTAAAACCCTTATAACAAAATCAAATCAGGAGATGTAAATGGAGAGCATCCAGTGCAAGAGATCTAACCATCTTCGCAAGACTCTCAAGAGACGACGGCGAAAGCTAGCAAGCAACGGCAACAATTCGCGAGAGAGGTTTTTATAATTACTCACTGCCGGTTGTGAACAAACGAGGATGGGAATATATTAGGTTTACTTAGTTACTTGGAGACCAATTAATCTGAAAATCTTCTAGAATGGGCCTAGAGCATCTACATAGTTAAGAAAACACAACAAATTTGACCTTTCAGTCAAAGTAGAGGCTTTATTTACATTCTCTTTTTTTTTTTTTTTTTTTTTTTTTTTTTT
>Ga0041059_1002185_pt1 | contig 14894 bp, 7 predicted proteins | sample AraColnosormetaG_FD_56232 | JGI IMG/M metagenome (GOLD analysis project Ga0041059, IMG submission 56232) | Arabidopsis roots microbial communities from North Carolina, USA - Col MF nosort | ecosystem: Host-associated > Plants > Roots > Unclassified | place: USA: North Carolina | collected 2013-09-02
ATAGTCCCACTAATATTATAAATTAATAATCATAAATCTTAAGTATATATTTTAAGACTAATTTTTATATGAATTTTTTGTTCAAGCTACAATTACAATTCTTTTTAAAATACAACTAGTATGATATCTGTTGTACTCACATAACTATTTGCGTATTTGATCCGTCATAGTTGATTTTGTAAAATATTTTATTTGAGAAAGCATTGCTAAGATTTGTGTAAAGAGAAACTGGATTAAGCTTCATGTTTACGTTTACGTTCACGTTAATATTGTAAATATACATACACAATATCTTGCCAAAAAATAAATTAAAGAAGTCAAATAAAAATAAAAATCTAACATAATTATATATGCAAACAACAAAGCATATAGATAATTAAATCTATATATACATTTTTACAGCCATTTTGTGAAATAAATTCTGGAGTTGGAACTTATTTACAATGTCTGCCATTAGCTTTTAATTATTGGTTTTTTTTTGGCAAATATATTAAAAGCATATAGATAATTAAATCTATATATACATTTTTGCAGCTATTTTGTGAAATAAATCTTGGAGTTCGAACTTATTTATAATGCCTGCCATTGGCTTTTAATATATGTTAATAAACATTTTCAAAATAATATAATATTGTATTTTACATAAATATTTCTATAAATTAATATTTATTAACTTATACGATAAATTAATATTTATTAACTTATACGATAAATTAATAAATATTAATTTATAAGATAAATTAATATTATTATAAATTAATAAAATTTTATGGTCCTAACATTATAGAGTTTCTACTGAAGAACAAACCGAAAAGTAAAAAATATCTAATTCTGTATTAAACCAGTAAAATTTCGTACCGCAGCGATACCGGTTTACTAATCAAACCCGAAAAAACCACTCCGTATCCGTAATCTTCATCTCTCGCTACGACACACCAACTGTTTAATTTCCCAATTTGTCGCCGACTCTTCGACCTTAAATCACCGGAATCTTTCTCTAGGTCGCCGTCAAGCTTCTCTCCGGAGAATATGGTTTTGGAATAAACGATGACAAAACGATCCAGTAACTGCGCTATTTGCGACAACACTAATCGTCCTTGTATCTGTACTGCTTGCGTTAATCATAGGTTTCACCACAAAATCTCTCATAAAGTTTCGATTTTTTTCGAAACCCTCATAGTTTTTTTTCCTTCTATAGATTGATTGAGTATAACACTTTGTTGAAGTCACTCAAAACTCGAAGAGATTCATTATTATCAAGATTCAATGAGCTATTGGAATCTAAGGTTTGGTTTTAAAGACTCATCTTTTTTTTGTTCTGTGAAGTATACAGTTTCATGTTTTCGTTATTAGGGTAAAGCTGATGATCAGAAGAATTGGAGATTGATTCAAAACGAGAAGATTTCGAAGTTGAAGAAGAAGCTTAAGAGTAATAAGGAGTTAGTTACTCAAGGGAAGGTTAAGATTGAGAGAGGGTCTTCTGATCTTAAAGTTAAATATGGAGTTCTTGATTCAGCTCGTTCTACTGTACGTTAAAAATCGATGCTTTATGAGTCATAAGAAATATTCAAGTTTTGTTTGATAGATAACTATGTTTTTCTTATGCAGCTTGAGAAAACTAGAGTTGAACAAGTGGAGAAGTATTTTCCTAATTTGATATGTACTCAGAGCCTTGGTCATGTAAGGAGCTATATCTTTTTTGGGATTGGTTTGACGTTGTGATGTGTAGTGTAAAGAAGTTGAGTTTTGTGAATTGCAGATGGCGATTTCGTCTGAGCGTCTTCATAAGCAGTCAGTTGTTGTGAAACAGATATGCAAATTGTTTCCTTTACGTCGAGTATGTGTATTAGTTTGATAATCTGTTTCTGTTTATCATCTTTGAGTACTGTTTATATTAGTTGCTCTGTACTGTATCCAGGTTAGTTTTGATGGAGAGAGTCAGAACGGTTCAGTTCGTCAATATGATGTAATTTGCAATTCACGTCTTCCGAGTGGTTTGGATCCTCATTCTATCCCATCAGAAGAGCTTGCTGTCTCGTTGGGGTAATGTTTTGACCTCCCTTTCTTAAGGCTATGCATTTGGGTTTGAGTCCGTGGTATATATCGGGTTTCATAAGACAAAATTTTGACATGTGGAGTAGGTATATGGTCCAGCTTCTGAATCTTGTTGTTCATAACTTAGCCGCTCCTGCACTACATAGCTCGGGTTTTGCGGTATGATTGCTTTATCTTCAATAAGTTTGCATTGCTAGTGGAACACAAAGTTCACTGTAGTTTCTTGTAAACTCGTCCATGTCTATTGGTTTTAACTACACAGGGCTCTTGCTCTCGTATTTGGCAACGAGATTCATATTGGGACGGACGTACTTCTACTCGAAGGTACAATCTTTTTTTCCCTTTTTGGAAACTTCATTCTACATACCTGTGCTTTGTAAGATGATAAAATAAAGAAACTAAAGAAGGCATTGTTCTGTTGCAGCAATGAGTATCCTCTCTTCATACCTCGCCGGAATTATTGTTCAACCAGCGTTGAAAACTCATGGACAGATAAAAACTCCAGCAATTTCGGTGTTGCTTCCATGGAGTCCGATAGAAAAGAACCCCGTCTGGACTCTCCAGGAAGCAACAGCTTTAAGTACTCCTCTGCCTCTCCTCATTCGATTGAGTCACACAGAGATCTACAGAAAGGGATAGCTCTTCTCAAGAAAAGTGTTGCGTGCTTGACTGCGTATTGTTACAATTCACTTTGCCTTGAAGTACCTCCCGAGGCGTCAACTTTTGAAGCATTTGCCAAGTTACTGGCTACACTTTCGTCATCAAAGGAGGTCCGGTCTGTTTTCTCCTTGAAAATGGCTTCTTCAAGGTAAAGCAAACTTTATGTTCAACTCACATTTATCTCCATATCTTCGGGGAATCCTTTTCACACGATGTTGCTTTTTTCCGACTTTTGTATTTGGTATCTTATATACCTGTTTAGATTCCTGGTAAGTTTATGTGTACTTCTGTGTTCTGATGATGCAGATCAGGCAAGCAGGCTCAACAACTCAACAAATCCATATGGAACGCTCACTCAGTCATCTCGAGCTCCTTACTCGAAAGTGCTCATCTTCCGGTACATGCTAATTCCTCCCTTTCTCATTAAATTTTCCAAAGGAAAACCCAAACATGATTAAGAACCATATTAGTCGCTTAAGAACCCATCAAACTGTTTGAAAATTCATATAGCTTCCACACATTATATCTCTCGTCCAAATCCTTTGAAAATGGCTACATTTTGTAGATGTTGATGGTTCATTTGGTGGTTACTTTATGAATTGAGCAATTAAATGTTGTGTTTGTACACGATTTCTGAAGCAGTTCATATGTTTTGTTTCTACATGATTACTTTATAACGATACCTCTAATATCTTTTTGAGCAGAGGAACACAAGTTACAACCAGGACCCGAACTCACCAGCCAGTTATCTCTCTGCAACCGAATTATCAACCCGAAAGAACAACGATATGAACGGATGGGATTTGGTGGAGCATCCTAAGTACCCGCCACCACCTTCACAGTCCGAGGATGTTGAACATTGGACTCGTGCTATGTTTATCGATGCCAAGAAGAAATGAAGGGTTGATTCTTGCTTGTTGAGTGAAGCGAATACTTTTGTATATATGTCTTACAATGTACAGAAACACAGATCATCGGTTAGATTCTCTATTTCTTCTTGCCTTTAAGAATCGAACAAGACCGAACTAAGATTCATCTTAGTTCTATGGTGTTAGTTACTTAGTTTCACTATTTAAATTATGACTTGATGTTTTAGTATTTACAGTTTTAAGTAAATACCAGTTTTAAAAAGCGCGCCTAAAGCGTGCATAGGCGTGAGGCGAGGTGAGGCGATGGTAACATCGCCTAGAATCTCGGAGGCAAAGTGAGATCCTGAAAGCGTTCGCTTCACATCTGAAAGGCGACCGAGGCGCTCGCCTTAGGCGCAAGGCGATAGCAGAGGGTCTTTACGCCTTCGGTCGCCTTTCGCCTTTAAAAACCAAGAATACCATTGATAGTTCCATGTCTTCATCCATAGGATTCCAAGTTCCCGGATCAATCGAAAGCTCGATTCTCTCTCAACTACTCATTTTCAAATAATGTCCACTCCCATCTGACTTCGAGTTTAGTTTTTAGTACTTAAAAGTTCAATGGACCTTTACAGCAGTTTTAATTTTAATCAAGGATGGGAGCTCAACAAAGCTCAAGAAGGGTAGAAAAATCCACTTTGATCAAGGTTTTAACCTTTTTTGCTTCTCTTCATTTGATTTCGCATTCAAAGTCTCTGGCTCTCTTCTAACATTTTAGTTTTTGTTTTTTCAGATCTTATGACAGTGCATTGGCTTATGTGGAGAGTTGTGTTCATTACTCAAACCCTCAATCTGTCAGAAAAGTCCTTGAGTATCCTTTTGGCTGTGCTCAGGCTCCATTGGATTAGACTCGTTTTCTCATTCTGTATAATTTCTGATTGTATGTTGTTTTCAAACTTAGCTATAACGGTTATTAACATATGATCCAAGTTTATGACTAGCGTGATAAAAGCTTTTTCAACGGATGCTTCCATTTACATATATTAAAGCCGAATACAACAAACAAGTAAATAATGATCATCAAATATGTATGTACTATTTATTTATTTTTATTATCAATAGTCAAAACAATAGCAAGATTCAAATATCAAACAAATTTTACATTTTAATGAATTACCGTATCATTAAAAATATTTTTTTTTCTTTTTGAAAATATTGGGCAAAATGGGAAAAACCTAAACTTTTTTCTTTAGTTTTCTAAACTCTCACCTTTTAGTACAAAGTAAAATAACACCTAATATCAATAAAATCAATTTTAAATAAACAAACCATTATACAGAAATTTAAATCAATAAAAATGATTTATTTTAAGATTCGTTTTTCCTAAATTATATTTTACAATTTCTTTTTTTTCCAAATTGAATTTTTTCGTATTTGTGTTAAACATTATGTAAAATCATAATAAATCTAGCTGAGATATAGTAAAATGGTTTAGTTGTTACCACTAATGTATTTGTTATGTAAAAAAAAATAATTTACTAGCTTCGAAAATCGGTTTCATATTTATTGTTACCCAAACTATATCCAAAATTTATTTAGGGTCGAATTTAGGTTTGATTCAATTTTGGATAAAAGTAAGTATTTTGTTTTATATATGATAGATTTTTCTTAATTTTATGAAATAACTGAAAATAAGAGTTAATCAAGATTAATTCTTTTGAGTTATATAAATTCATCAACATGAAACCAAACTAATTTTGTAATACAAAAGGCGATATATAAGTTTTTCTACCGGGCTGAATATGAATGTATGTTAATAAATTTTATTTGGTTTCAATCACACATGTTTAGAAAAAAAATCATGTTAATAATTTTGACCATTTTTAAATTTAAAACTTGAAAAGTTAAACAAATTCGAACAAAAATTATGTTAATAATTAATTTTGACCCATTTTAAATTTATAACTTAAAAAGTTAGAACAAATTCGAACAAAAAATATGGACTTTGTTTATATATTTGATTTACAGTGTAATTTACAATAAAGTTACATTATTTTCATGAAATGTTTATGGACTTTCTATACATTTTTTTTCTAAATACTTGCATTAATTTACTTGTCGAATTACATCCAATTTGTTTTCTCTAAATATTGGAAACTATCAAACTCTCCATCAATTTGAATTTAATTACTTATAGACTTAAGATCTAGTTCTAGGGTTTATTATGGGGAAAATGTAGAAAAATGCGTCAACTATCAAATTTGGGACGAAAAACATGAACTTTTGAAATCTCATTTAAATCCTAAAGTTTGGTTGACTTCTAAAAGAATGGCTAAATTTCGTTGATTTGGCCATTTAATACATGCCGTGAAATTTTCGTTAATAGAAAACTAACGGAGTTAACTTTTTGTTAGCAGCTCAAAATGAGCTCGTTTTAAAATTAAAAATAAGAATAAAATCTGACACAACCTAGTTTTAATAATACTTAGTGGTTTATAGGTAGTTCATATTTTGCATATGATTTCTAACTTACTAATCTGAATTCATTTGTATTCTTAGGTGTGTCATCTATGGAAGCATAACAACTTGGCGCAATTTGTAGATCTGCGACTACAAAGCTATGACATGGATGAGGTAATGAAGACAATCAAAGTTGGGATCTTCTATACGAGTCGTGCAGCTTCTGATAGGCCACCAATGTTAGCAGTAGTTAGTATGTTAGAGGGTCTTCTAAGTGTAGAAGTCGAGATGCAAGCGCTTATGGCGGTTCTCAGTGATGAGGAGCAATCTCCGGATCTGTTGAGGATGATGGCGGACATTGACGAAGAATTCGAATTACAGGAGATTATAGAGACTCTCGAGAGGTATCCTGTCTCGACAAAGGGAAAATAGAAGGTTTCATGTGATTCTTTTTTCATTGAGGCTGAGTCGAGTAGAGCTGGAGAAGAGAGAGAAGGAAAATGAACATGCAGATTCAAGGTTTGATGATATTGTTTGTTTTGTATGAGACAGTTAGACAAGTCACTGTACCACAAGCATTGAGATTATTTGCAAATTAAGGAATGAGTATTAGATGTCTTCTTAAATAATTTTGTGCTAACATCTCATTGGTAGTTTAATCTTTTTTTTTTAAACATAGGTAAATTATATGCAAATTAAAAATTTAGAAACAAATTAGAACATGTCATTTTGTACAAAAGATGCATAAATTAGTGAAAGAAACTCACGTTATGCAGTCCTCTCATTTAAATGTTTTATCGTAAGAAATTTGCAAGAACATATCTTGCTTATATTTTGCTCAAAAGATAATGTTGTTGCATATTCGATTTCTTACAAATTAATTTTCCAACATAAAGTCAGTTTATATATTTGCATTCGGAGACGAAACTATATCTTAGGAGAAGACAAAGTATTTGTTTGAATGTCATCATAGCATAGTATCAAATTGATTTGGTAACTACGAGGTTGGTTATAGCTAGGTATTTGATTTTAGTTTTAATTTCTTAACTAGAGAATTTGAGTTTAATTTCAAATATTTTGATTTGTTTAAATTTTTTAATTTTCTTGTGTTCACTAAATCTAAAAATAACAAGATATTAACATTCACTATACTCAGAAAATCAGTGTCAAACTAGTGTTATTTGTTCCAACATGTTATTGGATTTGACAAAACACACAATAAATGGGCCTTTTGGCCTAACAGAGAGAAGAACAAAATGGCCCATTCCATCACTTTATATATCTCTACGTGAGATTAGAGAAAGTGGTGGTAGGTGTGTTAGACAAGACACAGAGAGTTCTAGAGAGAAAGAGAAGAAACGAGAGTTTATTTTTCAAGAAGCTTTCTCCTTCTTTGTTCTTTATCTTTGATCTTTGTTCTTCTTGAGATTGTACCTGAAACCAAAACAACATCACAAGTCAAGTGGTGTTTGTAATCCCTTTGATATAGTGAAGCTAGATCTCCCCCGAGACGTAGCGTTTGAGGCCGTGAACTCGGTTACCAATTTCTGTGTCTATTTATTTCTTTAACAAGCAATCTCTATCACTATTTTCTTCACACAACATATATACATGGGTAGCTAGCTACTCTTTTACAAAAGGAAAACTAGATTATAAACAAGACTGAAGTTTATTAAAACCAAACATAATTGACTGAAGTTTGTTATATCCTTCGAAAACAAGAAACGACGAGTGCACATTAGGTCTCAAAACCGATAATTTATATTTTAAGATTTAATTTATCCCACTCTATGATCTGTAATGTCCTTAACTTTTACATATTTCGTAATGGTTGAACTTGAAATGGAGATCTAGGTCCAATCATATCGTTGTTTTTTTGACAATCTCACCACCAAACCAAAAAAGAAACTTGTTTGACATTGTTATTATAACGCTTGGCTATACTCCTTGTTCTAAAACTCGTCCATCCGCCTAGACGCTGCCAAAAAGAGGCAGTATCAATTTTGTCCAAACGGTAAAAATAATCGTTGATTCGATTTTCTGTCCACCTACACCGATTAATATAGCCGTCTAGACGGCACCTACCCCATTTTTCTTTTTTTTTTGGATCTAAAATTCAAAGCGTCCAATTTTTATTCGTAATTTGTATAAAATCTTGTTTAATGCAATTTTAAAAACAATATTATATAGATTCCGCGGTTTCTTTAACACGGGCTATACTTAATTGTTCCCTATTTTGTGTCCATGATTTTTTTTTCCTTTTAAAGCCATTGTTATACAAACGAAAACCCAAATATTATATGAAAGTGTTTTTATCTTTATGATATGGTATACCTTATTTATTTTCTTATTTTTCCATTAATCTTATTATATAAAGTTTAATTTCTCGACAAGATATTGCCATCTTTGAGAAAGTCCCGATGAGAGGGACTAATGAGTTCCTTGCAACTGAAAAGTACTGCTTTAATCTGTTTAGTCAGCAAAGTACCTCTCTCCCGTAAAATCTAGTAAAACGTTTTAGTCCTTTTCTTTCGTAACTTCTAAATACTACAATTTGGCTCTAACAAGTGAGAAAATGGCCTTATACATTACCTAAGTTACTAATGGCTCTTACTTTAAACAGTCAAACTGATGAATAGTTGACATTTAGAAAATAACTAAACACTAGATATTAACCCGCAGTATACCGCGGGCCTATATTTTTATTAGATAAAAAACAGTTGAATTTTTTATGATGATCTATAGATTTATGCTTTGTTTGATTTAAACCGCGAGACAAAATTTTATAACTTATTTTAAAGTTTTAAGTTGTATTTGTTTATTTTGTTAAGTGTTTAATATTGTATAATTGTATTTTGATTGTTGTTTCTCGGATTTCGCTCATAGTACACCATCCTATATTAATATCGACTCAAACCCATAAATTCTAGGATTTCACCCGTTATATAAAGTTTAAATATTAATAATGTTTCACCTTTTTTATGACAGAATCGAGATGCGTTCAAAAAATTAAGTTTTAAGATGTATTTATTTTGTTAATAATGTTTGTTTTTTTTAGTATTTAATTGTATAATTATGTATTTTGATTGTCATTCTAGGATTTCACTTCTAGTACTATCGCAAATTATTATCAACCCAAACTAGTCAATTCTAAAATTTCTCCCGTAGTATAAAATTTAAATATTTATAATGTTTAAACTTCTTATAAAAGAATCGAAATATGTTTAAAATTTTTTTAAGTTTTAAGTGTATTTTTTAATATTGTTAATTTTGTTTAGTGTTTAATATTATATAATTATATTATGACTGTTAATTATAGGGTTTTTCTGTAAAATACCATTCCATGTTATTATCCACTCAAACCCATCCCACCATATAACCCTCTTCCGTGAAATTAAACACAAATTTGTCATTTTATTATAAATTTCAAATATTTATAAAATTAGAAAGTTAAAAAAAAATTAATATTGATCCAAACTTCATCATTGAATTTTGATTGTTATATTTAGGATTTCTCTCGTAGTATATCTAGGATTTCTCTCTTACTATATCATCCCATATTAATATCTGTTATAGTGTTTATCATGTTTAAATTTCTTGTAAAATTCAATTTATAACTTTTTGAAAATGTTTAAAGTTTCAATTCTTTAAAATAAAGAATCCTAGTAAACAGGATAACCATTTTAATTTTGGACACCTCATAAATCAAGCTTCTTGCTCATTCGTAATCAGAATCATTTTGGTTCTTCTTACAGTATGACTCCGAATCATTGTCCAATTTTTTAAGCGATGTGGGACATTTTACAATCGTAATATACCATCCCATGTTATTATCAACCCAAACCCGTCCTACCATATAACACAGTCCCTTGAAATTAAACATCATTTTGTCATTTTCTTATAATTTTAATATTATAAAATTTGAACTTCAAAAAAAATATAATATCGACCCAAAATTCATCATTGAATTTTGATTTTTCTATTTAGGATTTCTCCTGTAATATATCGCCCCGTATTAATATATATTATATATATATATTTATAATGTTTAAATTTCTTATAAAATTCAATCTGTAATTTTTAAAACTTCATGTTTTAAAATTATAAATATTTAAAACATTTTTTAAAGCTAAACTTTATTAAAAGTTTTTAAAATTATAATATTTAACTTTTGATAAAGTTAAAATATTTATAATTTTTTCTTTAAAACAAAGAACCCGAGTAAACTGGATAACAATTTTAATTTAGGACGCCTGATAAACCAAGCTTCCTACTCATTCGTAATCAAAATCATTTTGGTCCTTTTTATAATATGGCTTTGAACCATTGTCCAATTTTTCTAAGCGATGTGGAACATTATACATATATTATTTCTTCATCAATTGAATAATATATGCTCGTTTTAAAATTTTTGAATTACATCATGTACATAAAATATTATAGTTTTTATTAAGTATATATATTTTATATAAATTCAAAATAAATAAAATATAAGATCAAATAAAAGTGAAAGAAGAATCATATATTTATGTTTAAATTAGGTAGAATTATTTTAGGAAATTAGTTAAGGTAAATAACAAATATGGTTAGTTTAGAGATAATATTTATATTAAATTTAGTAATTAAATTATTAATTTCGTTTTTTGTCTTTTTTTTTAAATGGTAATTTTTTCAAGAATTAATGTTATCTAAGATCCGAACAGAACTAAACATCTTATGTAGGATCCGAACAAAGTTAAATCGGGTTATACCCACCCATTTGAATTAATTGTTGAATTATGGCTCAAATCTCAAACATTATCTTCAAAAAATTGCTGCAAAAATGTATATATAGGTTAAATAATACCTATGATTCATTACAGTATACATTTAATATTTGGCCCTTTACAAAATTAAAATTTTGACACACCTTTTTTTCCAAAATATTTATATCTTAATTTCAATAAGAAATGACTCAAAACTCTCTCTTTGTAATTAATTTTTCTTACAAAAATAAATCTATTTCCAAAATATTTTTCATTAAGTTTTTCAGTAATTGAATTTATTATTACTCATTTCAATATTAAACAAATTCACAAACTTACTAAAATCAAAATGAATATTAACTATAATTCATATCAGTTTTTGTTTTTGTTTTTCTTAGTGAAGAAGAAAAAAACAAAGAGTTATTTACAAAACCACCCCAACCCATGAGATTCCCGCTTCTCCCGCTCCTCTGCTTCGCTCTTGCCTCTGTCTGATAATCGCTCTCTCCTTCTTCTTCTTCTTCTTCTTCTAATTTCCATCAAATTATACACAAAAGGATTTGGATCATTACCTTATCTCTGTAACATTTTATTTATCAAATTTCTGTGAATCCATTTCCCTAACGATTCTCTCCGGATCTGTAAGTTTCTCATTACCTTTCTCCTTTTTCTGAATTGATACTTGAGAAATCAGTCTCTCCCTCGGAGATACTGCAGTGTTTTTGATAGATTTGCGCTTCCAACGTAAAACTAATTGGCTATAGGTGGAGTGGACCTAACCCTTTATATACTATGTGACAATCTTTTGTTTTGCATGTTGTTTGATTATGTGTAATCTCTGTTATAGCGTCATCATCGACGAATATGGAGAGTTCTCCTAAACAACAAAATACGGAAGAGGAGAGAAAATCTGCTGAGATCATCGCTAAGGAAGTTTCTCCTAAACAACAAAATGTGGAAGAGGAGAGGAAATCTGCTGAGATCATAGCTAAAGAAGTGTCTCCTAAACACAATGTGGAGAAGAAAGAAGAAGAGTTTACTCGTAAACCGGTTGTCGAAATCGAGGAGGAAGAGGAGGAGATGGAGTCTATAGATATTCATGAAGAAGAAGAAGGAGATAATAACGTTTCCCTTGATGAGATAATGTCTGTAGATAGTAGTGATGATGATGATGATAGTGAGAGTTCCGCTGAAATAACGAAAGCTTGTGAAGAAACTGTTGTTGATGAACGAAGCGGAATATCACAAGAATCTAATTCATCAACTTCTTCTGCATGGACAGAGAAAGCAGCGGCGATCAAGAACTTTGTTAGAGCGAAGAGCGAAGTTGCGGTACATACAATGATTCGTCGGCTTTCTGGTAAACTAAGTATTGACAATGCAGCTCATGGGACTAAAGATGATGAGGTGGAATCTCCTAAAACAGAAGGAAAGTCTTTGTGGAATCCTTTAAGCTATTTGAAGATGATGCAAAACGACGAAGATTTGGTTTATAGAGAAGAGGAGACAGTGTTTGAGCCTGTAGTGATGAAAGGTAGGATTATATTGTATACAAGACTAGGATGTGAGGAATGCAGAGGATGTAGATTGTTTTTGCATGAAAAGAGGCTAAGATATGTCGAGATTAACATCGATATTTACCCGACAAGAAAGGTGGAGCTAGAAAAGATTAGTGGAGGAGATGTTGTTCCTATGGTATTCTTTAATGAAAAGTTAGTTGGGAGTTATAAGGAGCTTAAGGTATTGGAGGAATCAGGAGAGCTTGAGGAGAAGATCAAACATTTGATAGAAGAAACACCGCCTCGGGAAGCTCCTTTACCGCCTTTTTCAGGGGAAGATGATGCATCGAGTAAAGGACCTGTTGATGAGCTAGCTTTAATAGTGTTGAAGATGAAGCCTTGTGTAGTTAAGGATCGGTTTTATAAGATGCGTAGGTTTAAAAACTGTTTCTTAGGTTCTGAAGCTGTTGATTTCTTATCTGCGGATCAACGACTAGAAAGAGATGGGGTAAGTACTATGATCACTGTGAGAATTTAAGATTTTAGAGGATTTTATGGTCACGTAAAATCCAATCTTGTTGTATAGGCAGTTGAAGTTGCTCGAAAGCTTGCAAGCCATCTCTTCTTTCAACATGTCCTAGAGTGAGTTTTCTTCGCCATACCGACGTTTTTTTAGGTGTTCAACTTTCATTTGTGCTTCTTATTTTCCATTCTTTCGCGGTTAACTAGGGAGAATTTGTTTGAGGATGGGAATCACTTGTATCGGTTTCTAGACGATGACCCTATAGTGTCATCTCAATGTCACAACATACCTAGAGGAATAATCGATTTGAAGCCAAGGCCGATTGTGGAAATCGCATCGAGACTCAGACTTGTGTACCGAGCGATTCTTGAAGCTTACACTTCACCGGATGGAAAACATGTGGACTATAGAAGCATCCATGGGAGTGAAGAGTTTGCAAGGTATGTATAGTGACATTCTTTATCTATTTTCTAATGTTTTGTTACTCACCCGAGTATTGTTCGATTTTCAAAGGTACTTGCGAATAATCCAGGAGCTTCATAGAGTAGAGCTTGAAGATATGCAAAGAGAGGAAAAGCTAGCGTTCTTCATAAACCTTTATAACATGATGGCTATACATTCAATACTAGTATGGGGACATCCAGCAGGAACTTTTGATCGAACCAAGATGTTTATGGACTTCAAGTATGTGATTGGTGGCTACACTTACTCGCTTTCGGCTATACAAAATGGAATTCTAAGGGGTAACCAGCGACCGATGTTTAATCCTATGAAACCATTTGGTGTAAAGGATAAACGTTCCAAGGTAAAAAATTTGTTAAGTGTTAGTCTGTTGAGTCAAGTCTCATGAATACTTTTGATTCATATATGTCTCATGTCTTTTTAGGTTGCTCTGCCTTATGCAGAGCCTTTGACTCATTTTACTCTGGTTTGTGGAACTCGGTCTGGACCACCTCTTCGATGCTTCACGCCTGGAGAGATCGATAAAGAACTAATGGAGGCAGCTCGCGATTTCTTAAGATGTGGTGGACTTAGAGTTGATCTCAATGCCAAAGTTGCAGAGATCAGCAAAATCTTTGATTGGTAAAAGCTCTTAGACATATATTTCATTTAGTTCAACATTGTTTCATGGTTCTGTCTCATTTTACTAAACATGTTCCGTTGCATAGGTATGGGGTAGATTTTGGAAATGGAAAAGAGGAGATACTTAAGCATGCATCAACGTTTTTGGAGCCACAACTTTCAGAAGCTTTGCTTGATTGTTTAGTTGATACTCAGTTTGAAGTGAAGTACCAACCATATGATTGGGGACTAAACAACTAAATGACTCATATGTCCGTTTTTTTGTTTAGCTATATATCATTACAACAACATAAATCTATAACTTTGGTTCAATTGATGGAACATTGTTTTGGATTTTGGTGAAGGAGATTTTACTTGAAGTTAATGAGAGATGTTCAATTACATAAACAGTAATATGGTATAAAGACTTAGATAAACTTTTGTAGTATTTGTTGCTGGAGAAAACACTAGTATGCTTTATTCCTAGGAACTAGTTGATTTGGACATATCGTCATGCATGACATAAGCAAATGGACTCTCGTAAAAGATTTTGATTTGGACATATCGTCATCGTCATGCATTACATAAGCAAATGTCAAATGGACTCAAGTATTTTCATATATACCCACTTTGATCTATTTTCTTCACTAATATTTTGTGTTTTTTTAGAATTTATGCACTAACTAACTTTACTGTTTCTTTAATTAATTTCATTTTTTTTTTAAAACTAGTTTCGCCACCAAAATTAATTACGTGATTATTTGAAAACATCTACATTTAAAGACGAAGTCCAATAAGTTTAAATGCATTTGGTGAATACAAACTATAGTTTTCATTGCGTTCTATTCTTCAAATTTTGTTTGATGTATCTAAGTTCTGCTTCTACACTCACCTACTTAATTTCATGAAACGAAACACATTGACTTCAACACTAATTCATAACTAATTCCTCAAAAGTCATTTCTAATTACTACACAAATCAACAAATAATTTATATTTTTTATACCAATAAATAAATAAATAATATATATATATATATATA
>Ga0041059_1002186_pt1 | contig 14887 bp, 11 predicted proteins | sample AraColnosormetaG_FD_56232 | JGI IMG/M metagenome (GOLD analysis project Ga0041059, IMG submission 56232) | Arabidopsis roots microbial communities from North Carolina, USA - Col MF nosort | ecosystem: Host-associated > Plants > Roots > Unclassified | place: USA: North Carolina | collected...
AGCCTAAGTATTGTATCCTTGTTAGAAGATACAAAGCCAAAGACTCAACCGACTACGGCTAGACCATCAAAGCTTTGAGAAGCAAGAAGAAGCTTGGTTAGTGTTTTGGAGTCAAATATGACTTGATGTCATGTGTATCATTGAGTATAACAACTAGAACCGCAACTGGATCTTAAAAGCCTAACTATTATATCCTAGTTAGAATTTACAAAGACAAAGACTCATACGGACTATGGCTACACCATCAAAGCTTTGAGAAGAAAGAAGAAGTTTGGTTAGTTTATAGGAGTCAAATATGACTATATGTCATGTGTATGATTGAGTATAAAAACTTAAATCGCAACTGAATCTTAAAAGCCTAAGTAGTGTTTCCTTGTAAGAAGATACAAAGCCAAGGAATCATGCGGACTTCAGCTACACCATCAAAGGTTTGTTTGAGAAGCAAGAAAAACTTGGTTAGTGTTTTGGAGTCAAATATGACTTGATGTCATTTGTATCATTGAGTATAAGAACTAGAATCGCAACCGGATCTTAAATGCCTAAGAATTGTTTCCTTGTGAGAAGATACAAAGACAAAGACTCATATAGACCACGACTACACCAACAAAGCTTTGAGAAGCAAGAAGAAGCTTGGTTAGTGTTTTGGAGTCAAATATGACTTGATGTCATGTTTATCATTGAGTATAACAACTAGAACCGCAACCGGATCTTAAAAGCCTTGTATCCTTGTTAGAAGACACAAAGCCAAAGACTCATACGCACTACGGCTACACAATCAAAGCTTTGAGAAGCAAGAAGAAGCTTGGTTAGTTTCTAGGATTCAAATATGACTAGATGTCATGTGTATGATTAAGTATAAGAACTTAAACCGCAATCGGATCTTAAAAGTCTAAGTAGTGTTTCCTTGTTAGAAGATACAAATCAAACGACTCATACGGACTTGTGCTACACAATCCAAGTTTTAAGAAGCAAAAAAAAGCTTGGTTAGTGTTTTGGAAACAAATATGAATAGATGTCATGTGTACGAGTGAGTATAACAACTAGAACTTCAATCGAATCTTAAAAGCCTAAGTATTGTATCCTTGTTAGAAGTACAAAGCCAAACACTCAACGGACTACGGCTAGACCATCAAAGCTTTGAGAAGCAAGAAGAAGCTTGGTTAGTGTTTTGGAGTCAAATATGACTTGATGGCATATGTATCATTTAGTATAAGAACTAGAACCGCAGTCGGATCTTAAAAACCTAAGTAGTGTTTCCTTGTAAGAAGATACAAAGCCAACGACTCATACGGACTTCAGCTACACCATCAAAGCTTTAAGAAGCAAGAAGAAGCTTGGTTAGTGTTTTGGAGTCTAATATGACTAGATGTCATGTGTATGAGTGAGTATAACAACTAGAACCGCAACTGGATCTTAAAAGCCTAAGTATTGTATCCTTGTTAGAAGATACAAAAACAAAGACTCATACGGACTACGAATACACCATCAAAGCTTTGAGAAGCAAGAAGAAGTTTTGTTTGTGTTTTGGAGTCAAATATGACTAAATGTCAGGTGTATGAGTGTATAACAACTAGAACCGCAACTGGATCTTAAAAGCCTAAGTATTATATCCTTGTTAGAAGATACAAAGACGAAGACTCATACGGACTACGGCTACACCATCAAAGCTTTGAGAAGCAAGAAGAAGCTTGGTTGGTTTATAGGAGTCAAATATGACTATATGTCATGTGTATGACTGAGTATAAAAACTTAAACCGCAATCGGATCTTCAAAGCCTAAGTAGTGTTTCCTTGTAAGAACATACAAAGCCAAAGAATCATACGGACTTCAGCAACACCATCAAAGCTTTGTTTGAAAAGAAAGAAAAACTTGGTTAGTGTTTTCGAGTCAAATATGACTTGATGTCATTTGTATCATTGAGTATAAGAACTAGAATCGCATACGGATCTTAAAAGCCTAAGAATTGTTTCCAAGTGAGAAGAGACAAAGACGAAGACTCATATAGACTACGACTACACCAACAAAGCTTTGAGAAGCAAGAAGGAGGTTGGTTAGTGATTTGGAGTCAAATATGACTTGATGTCATGTTTATCATTGAGTATAACAACAAGAACCGCAACCAGATCTTAAAAGCCTTGTATCCTTGTTAGAAGAGACAAAGCCAAAGACTCATACGCACTACGGCTACACCATCAAAGCTTTGAGAAGCAAGAAGAAGCTTGGTTAGTTTCTAGGATTCAAATATGACTAGATGTCATGTGTATGATTTAGTATAAGAACTTAAACCACAATCGGATCTTAAAAGCCTAAGTAATGTTTCCTTGTTAGAAGATACAAATCAAACGACTCATACGGACTTGTGCTACACAATCCAAGTTTTAAGAAGCAAGAAAAAGCTTGGTTAGTGTTTTGGAAACAAATATGACTAGATGTCATGTGTACGAGTGAGTATAACAACTAGAACTTCAATCGAATCTTAAGAGCCTAAGTATTGTATCCTTGTTAGAAGTACAAAGCCAAAGACTCAATGGATTACGGCTAGACCATCAAAGCTTTGAGAAGCAAGAAGAAGCTTGGTTAGTGTTTTGGAGTCAAATATGACTTGATGGCATGTGTATCATTGAGTATAAGAACTAGAACCGCAATCGGATCTTAAAAACCTAAGTAGTATTTCCTTGTAAGAAGATACAAAGCCAACGACTCATACGGACTTCAGCTACACCATCAAAGCTTTAAGAAGCAACAAGAAGCTTGGTTAGTGTTTTGGAGTCTAATATGACTAGATGTCATGTGTATGAGTGAGTATAACAACTAGAACCGCAACTAGATCTTAAAAGCCTAAGTATTGTATCCTTGTTAGAAGATACAAAAACAAAGACTCATACGGACTACGAATACACCATCAAAGCTTTGAGAAGCAAGAAGAAGTTTTGTTAGTGTTTTGGAGTCAAATATGACTAGACATCAGGTTTGTGAGTGAGTATAACAACTAGAACCGCAACCGGTTATTAAAAGCCTTAGTATTGTATCCTGTTAGAAGATACAAAGATAAAGATTCATACGGACTACGGCTACACCATCAAAGCTTTGAGAAGCAAGAAGAAGCTTGGTTAGTTTCTAGGAGTCAAATACGACTAGATGTCATGTGTATGATTGAGTATAAGAACTTAAACCGCAACTGAATGTCTAAAACCAAGTAGTGTTTCCTTGTTAGAAGATACAAAGCCAAAGACTCATACGGACTTCAGCTACACCATCAACGCTTTGTTTGAGAAGCAAGAAGAAACTTGGTTAGTGTTTTGGAGTCAAATATGACTTGATGTCATGTGTATCATTGAGTAATAAAACTAGAACATCGATCGGATCTTAAAAGCCTAAGTATTGTTTCCTTGTTAGAAGATACAAAGCCAACGATTCATTTGGACTACGGCTACACCATCAAAGCTTTGAGAAGCAAGAAGAAGGTTGATTAGTGTTTTGGAGTGAAATATGACTAGATTTCATGTGTGTGAGTGAGTATAACAACCAGATTCGCAACCAGATCTTAAAAGCCTAAATATTGTATCCTTGTTAGAAGATACAAAGACAAAGACTCATACGGATTACGGCTACACTATCATAGGTTTGAGAAGCAAGAAGAAGCTTGGTTAGTTTTTTGGAGTCAAATATGACTAGATGTCATGTCTATGACTGAGTATAAGACCTAGAACCGGAACCGAATCTTAAAAGCCTAAGTATTGTATCCTTGTTAGAAGATACAAAGACAAATACTCATACTGACTTCGGCTACACATCAAAGCTTTGAGAAGCAAAAAGAAGTTAGTTAGTGTTTTGGAGTCGAATATGACTTGATGTCATGTGTATGATTGAGTATAAGAACTTAACCGCAACCGGATCTCAAAAGCTTAAGTACTGTTTCCTTGTTAGAAGATACAAAGCCAAAGACTCATACGGACTTCAGCTACACCATCAAAGCTTTGAGAAGTAAGAAGAAGCTTGGTTAGTGTTTTGGAGTCAAATATGACTTGATGTCATGTGTATGATTGAGTATAAGAACTAGAACCGCAATTAGATCTTTAAAGCCGGAGTAGTGTTTCGTTGTTAGAAGATACAAAACCAACGACATATACGAACTTCCGCTACACAATTAACGCTTTGAGAAGCATGAATGATAAGTGTGCATTTTACTCGTTTAGATCATCCATTGTTTATCACTTTACAATCATATCACCTTTGTTTTATACTATTTCTCATCATTTGTCATCACTTTGCATGTCTAGGATAGTTTTGCATGAATATTGCATATATGTGTTGTTTTAAGGTAATTTGGAGCTGTTGGTGAGCTAATTTGAAGAAGTGGACCTGATGAAATCAACATAGGACCTGATGAAATCAACATACTCGACCATTAGCTCGAATACCGTCATCCTGAAGTTCCTGAAGTACTCGGCCACAACTTTTACAACACACCACTACCCCCTGGTCGAGTAGATGACTTTATCACTTCACACCACCACTCGACCCCCTAGTCGAGTAGCTGCCTTCATCACTTCTCATCACCACTCGACTACATGATCAAGGATTGCCATCACCTTCACTCGATCACTCACGCGACTACATGGTCGAGTATCACTTCTCATCACCACTCGACTACATGATCGAGCATTGCCATCACCTTCACTCGATCACTCCCGCGACTACATGGTCGAGTCCCACCATCACCAACCACTCGACGTCATACTCGACTGCCAGCTTCGAAGACTTCTTGATTCCGCACTCAACAAGACACTCCAGCATAAAGAAGAGAAGAAGACTCCAGCTAATCACTCGACCAATCACTCAACCACCTGGGTCGAGTACCGTTCTTAATCCATCCCTATACTATGTCGTTTTGAGTATTAGGGCTTCAGAATATTTTGCTATAAGTAGCATGTACTTGATTCCGCAAACAGTTTGTGTGTTCTTCACTTTTGTAATCTTGATTTCTCTTAATCTATTCAGTATTCGCTTTTCGTTTATTTTACAATGTTGTTCATCATGTTATCATCTTGTTATTTCTCTATTGCTATCATGTCTTCATTCTTCATATATGTTTTCAGCAATGATGTCTGAGTAGTGACTAGGTTTCTGAGGATGGGTTAAAGTAGTTTAGAATCCTCGGTATGTTAGGTGGTTGAGTTTGATTTATAGATCTCTTCTAGATTAGTTGTTCTTAATGCCTATTGCTTTTTGATCAACTGGAATTTGAGCCCAGACATTTCTGCACCCAGGAATTCGAGTATGAGCCAGAGTCACGGCGCATGGAGACAAAGCTGCGGAACAGACTCGACTGGGACCTCGTTAGGGAAGAGCTGAAGGATTTGTGGGCTACTATCGGGAATGATATAACGTTGAACTCACTGCGGTCCAAGAGCAACCAAATCCGAAGTCATTTGATTCGCTACTATCAGCGCTCTATAGCGAATGTTCTTTACTCCAGGGAGTCTACAGACACTGTGTCTACCACATACATGGAGATGATAGACTCCGTACTCACGAGCATTCTCCGCCGAACAAAGGGAAAGAAGGTCCTGAAAGGCGATCTCAATGATGCTCCACCAATAATGCTTATGCTTATGAAGAAGCTTGGTTAGTGTTTTGGAGTCAAATATGAATAAATGTCATGTGTATAAATGAGTAAAACAACTAGAACCGCAATCGGATCTTAAAAGCCCAAGTATTGAATCCTTAATAGTCGATAAAAAGACAAAGACTCATACGGACTACGACTACAACATCAAAGTTTTGAGAAGCAAGAAGAAGCTTGGTTAGTTTTTTGGAGTCAAATATAACTTGATGTCATGTGTATGATTGAGTAGAAGAACTACCACAATCAGATCTTAAAAGCCTAAGTAGTGTTTCCTTGTTAGAAGATACAAAGCCAACGACTTATACGGACTTCGGCTACACCATCAAAGCTTTGAGAAGCAAGAAGAAGCTTGGTTAGTGTTTTGGAGTCAAATATGACTAGATGTCATGTGTATGACTTTGTATAACAACTAGACCCGCAATCGGATCTTAAAAGCCTAAGTTTTGTATTATTGTTAGAAGATACAAAGAAGAAGACTCATACGGACTACGACTACACCATCAAAGTTTTGAGAAGCAAGAAGAAGCTTGGTAAGTGTTTTGGAGTCAAATATGACTAGATGTCATGTGTATGATGGAGTATAAGAACTATAACAAAACTCGGATCTTAAAAGCCTAAGTAGTGTTTCCTTGTTAGAAGATACAAAGCCAACGACTCATACTTACTTCTACTACACCATCAAAGCTTTGAGAAGCAAGAAGAAGCTTGATTAGTGTTTTGGAGTCAAAGATGACTAGATGTCATGTGTATGAGTGAGTATAACAACTAGAACCGTAACGAGATCTTAAAAGCCTAAGTATTGTATCCTTGTTAGAAGATACAAAGACAAAGACTCATACGGACTACGGCTACACCATCAAAGCTTTGAGAAGCAAGAAGAAGCTTGGTTAGTGTTTTAGAGTCAAATATGACTTGATGTCAGGTGTATGAGTGAGTATAACAACTAGAACTGCAACCGGATCTTAAAAGCCTAAGTATTTTATCCTTGTTAAAGGATACAAAGACAAAGACTCATACGGACGACGGCTACGCAGTCAAAGCTTTGAGAAGAAAGAAGAAGCTTGGTTAGTGTTTTGGAGTCAATTATGACTTGATGTCATGTGTAAGTGATGTGATCATGAAAAGCACAAAGGACTTGAAATTCGATCAAGAGCTTGTAGCCGAGGAAGAGCTTGAAGCAGATGAGTAACTTGAACCTGAGGAGTATTTTGAACTAGAGAATGAGCTTCTAGCGGAGAAAGAGTATATGAAAGATGTTATCTTAACCTCATTGGTTTTGTTACATGATCATCACATGGGCATGTGTCTTATTTGTACTCCTTTCCCCTTGTCAAGTTTTGTCCCAATGGGTTTTCTTGACAAGGATTTTAATGAGGCAAATGATATACATCCAATCACTCATTTGATGATTCAAACCATGGTATAACATTTAGAAGTTGGCCCAATCAAATATATATATGAAGTCCAGCGAATTTTATGACCATCACAAGCCCAAGAAGATTCCAAACCAAGTGGGTAATTTGCTGGTCAAGAGGAGTGACGAAAATAGCATTTCAACAGTCATTTTGGTGCCAAGAAGTGGAAGTGTTATCTTTAAACTTTCAAACTAGTCTTTATTTCTTTTCATTTTTCAAGGTAGTCTTTTGAGTGTGTTCCAAGTCTTCTTTCTTCTTTATAAACCCCTTGTAATCTATTTTGAGAACTCATCTATCGTTTTATCAAAAACTCTCTCTTAAAAATAGATCATGGATCCGTTTTCGTATGTCGAATTTTGATCTTTCTCGACTTATCAAAAGGCCTTTCCGCATCCTTTTGTGGCGTCATTCAATCCATCATCTCGACTTTGAGTCGTGTATCGTCTCTATTTCGAGAATATCCACTCTAAATTTCCAAGTGCCGAAATTGGGATTAATCTCTCTGCGGGAATCTATCAGAGTACCAGAGCACACTTGGAGGTTAAGTTGTTTCTGTCTATCATCTTGTTTTAATTTTCATAATTGTGAAATTGTGAAATAAACTGGCTCATATTCAAAAAAAGAGTATAGTATTTGTTAAAATTGTTTCTAGCATTGTTTTGCGCAATTTGATAATTATTTTTTGCTGATCAAGTCAAACAGTCGTGATTAGGGTTCTAGGAGAGTTTTATCTAAGTTGAAGGGTCATTTTGTGTTTTTTGTGTTGAATCCTTTCAATTACAAAAAGGAACTTGTTACTGAAGTATTTTTGCTTATTTTTTCACGTCGGAATTGCGAAATCTGAGGAGAGATCAAGCCATGACCCGAACAAGCTCCTAATTGAAGCCTTTACCACAAACATGGAGTGAATAATAGACAGCAAAATAGATTCATTTTGTCAAGAGTATAAAAGCGCACGACAAAGGAAGGAACAAGATCTTAAATCCAAGCCACCAGACGACATAATGAGATCAACACGGAGCAGCCCACAAAATATCTCTCACACTGCCAAATCCAAATCTTTAACTTATCCTGAATATTATCAATTGGCTAATGAACTTAATAACTTTTCAGGAAAAAGAGACTACCTGGAGTGGGAGAATGACACGGATGAATGGTTTTACGACAAACACATCCCGAGAGAGAAGAGATTATCTTATGCACTTAGAAAACTCACGGGAGATGCTTACAAATGGTGATTGCAAGAAATTAATGAACGTTGGTATCACAAGGAGACAAATATCACCTCGTGGAGAGAGCTTAAAAAATTGCTAAGGAATAAGTATGCTCCACAAGCACTAAAACGCGCTCCAAAAGCCAATTCCAAATTCCAAGGGTTAGAAGTTCAAGAAAAGAAAGCATCCTTATACCCAAATCAAAAGAAAACCTCAACACCCGTGGAGGCTAAGACACAACCTGATCTTTTTGAAGAGTTAATTAAGCACTTTAAAAATCCGAAAATGGAGGCTAAGTCAACATGCCAACCAAAGAAGGTCCCTGAACAAATTGTAGTTCACAAGCAAAGCCGACAACCATCACTTGAATCAAGCGGTCAACGAAAGCAATGTAAGTCTTCTCATCTTTCAAAATCCAGGAGAGTCACCTGTTATAACTGTCGTAAGAAAGGACATTTCGTTGCAACTTACCCTCAAAAACTTGAGCTAACTAATAGTTCATTAGAATCGAAAATGAGCTCACCAAACTCATGTATGGAAGTAGTTAGTCAAGGTTTAAAAAAATCTAGTTCTTGTGTCATGCACTTGTTCTTGTCAAAGGATGTTGATTCAGGTTATACTATGGAGCATGAAAATGACAAAACTGAAGGAAGCACAAAAGAGGAGAATCATCATTTGGTGTCAACCACTTCACAAGCTTTTCGAGCTGACTATGTTTCAAAATCACCATCTTGAACAAGAACGGATCGCCATATGTGTCCCAACCAGTTCTAAACCAAGAGTTACCTAAAGAAAAACGACGTGAATTAGGAGGATTCGCTCAAGTTGAGGCCATCATGGTCCACAAACAATCACCTAGAGTTGAATGCAATATTTTTGTCAAGGAGAAACCAGTAGATGATGCATCAAAAATTAAAGCCCGAGGTACCTATCTAAACTCCCAAAGAAGAATGAAAGTTAATTTGCTTTCTTTTGGTGACGGTTGTACAATTTGGAGGCCAATCAAGAAGGCTAATGATCGAGAGATAAGCACTTATCATATGAGGCAATCAAGAGATCCTCGTGAAGATTATCAAAATCAACTTCCGTTAAAGCACATGGAAGAATGCATAGACGAGCAATCAAATTTGTTTGTGAGGGCTAGTAGGTTATAAATGATTTGTTATCAAAACATCCATGTTTATTGCTTAAATATGAAGAAGCTCTCATGAGCTTGACTAACTGTGCACCGGTGATGCCGACTGAGATGATGTCTCTTTTGCAGGATTATGAGGATATGTTCTCGCTGAATAAACCTATTGGAGTACTTTCCATATGTATCTCAAAGTCACGTTTGGAGACTTTGAGAATATCCACTCTAGATCTTGCAAGTGCCGAAATTGGGATTAATCTCTCTTCGGGAGTCTATCAGTATGAGTGAGTATAACAACTAGAATCTCAACCGGATCATAAATGCCTAAGTATTGTATCCTTATTAGAAGATACAAAGACAAAGACTCATACGAACTACGACTACACGATAAGGCTTTGAGAAGCAAGAAGAAGCTTTATTAGTTTCTAGCAGTCAAATATGACTAGATGTCATGTGTATGATTGAGTATAAGAACTTAAACCGCAACCGAATCTTAATAGCCTAAGTAGTGTTTCCTTGTTAGAAGATACAAAGCCAAAGACTCATACGGACATCAGCTACACCATCAAAGTTTTGTTTGAGAAGCAAGAAGAAACTTGGTTAGTGTTTTGGAGTCAAATATGACTTGATGTCATGTGTATCATTGAGTATAAGAACTAGAACCGCAATCAGATCTTAAAAGCCTAAGTAGTGCTTTCTTGTTAGAAAATACAAAGCCAACGACAAATACGGTCTTCAGCTACACCATCAAAGCTTTGAGAAGCAAGAAGAAGCTTGGTTAGTGTTGTGGAGTCAAATATGACTAGATGTCATGTGTATGAGTGAGAATAAAAACTAGAACCGCAACATGATCTTAAAAGCCTAAGTATTTTATCCTTGTTAAAAGAGACAAAGACAAAGACCCATACAGACTATAGCTACACCATCAACGCTTTGAGAAGGAAGAAGAAGCTTGGTTAGTGTTTTGGAGTCAAATATGTCTTGATGTCATGTGTATGATTGAATATAAGAACTTAAACCGCAATCGGATCTTAAGAGCCTAAGTATTGTATCCTTGTTAGAAGATATAAAGACAAAGACTCATACGAACTACGACTGCACCATCAAAGCTTTGAGACGCAAGAAGAAGCTTGGTTAGTTTCTAGGAGTCAAATATGACTAGATTTCATGTGTATGATTGAGTATAAGAACTTAAACAACAACTCGATCTTAAAAGCCTAAGTACTGTTTCCTTGTTAGAAGATAAAAAGCCAAAGACTCATACGGACTTCAGTTACACCATCAAGGCTTTGTTTTTGAAGCAAGAAGAACCTTGGTTAGTGTTTTGGAGATAAATATGACTGCATGTTCTTAAACCACAACAGGTTCTTAAAAGTCTATGTATTTTATCCTTGTTAGAAGATACAAAGACAAAGACTCATACGGACTACGACTACACCATCAAAGGTTTGAGAAGCAAGAAGAAGCTTGATTAGTGTTTTGGAGTCAAATATGACTTGATGTCATGTGTATGATTAAGTATAAGAACTTACACCGCAACCATATCTTAAAAGCCTAAGTAGTGTTTCCTGGTTAGAAGATGCAAAGCCAAAGACTCATACGGACTTCAGTTACACCATAAAAGGTTTGTTTGAGAAGCAAGAAAAAACTTGGTTAGTGTTTGGAGTCAAATATGACTTGATATCATTTGTATCATTCAGTATAAGATCTAAAACCGCAATTAGATCATAAAAGCCTAAGTATTGTTTTCTTGTTAGAAGAAACAAAGACAAAGACTCATATGGACTACGGCTACACCATCAAAGCTTTGAGACGCAAGAAGAAGCTTGGTTTGTGTTTTGGGGTCAAGTAAGACTAGATGTCATGTGTATGAGTGAGTATAACAACAAGAACCGCAACCGGATCTTAAAATCCAAAATATTGTATCCTTGCTGGAAGATACAAAGACAAAGACTCATACGGACTACGGCTACACGATCAAAGCTTTGAGAAGCAAGAAGAAGCTTGGTTAGTTTCTAGGAGTCTAATATAACTAGATGTCAACTGTATGATTGAATATAAAATTTAAACATCAGATCTTAAAAGCCTAAGTAGTGTTTCCTTGTTAGAAGATACAAAGACAAAGACTCATACGGACTTCAGCTACACCATCAAATCTTTGTTTGAGAAGCAGAAGAAATTTGGTTAGTATTTTAGGGTAAAAAATGACTTGATGTTGTGAGAGTTGAAACTCGCAAAAGAGAAATTGTACTAAGGGTTTCTTCAAAGAACGGATCTTTGTGAGTTTCTCAAAGAACAACAGAATTGTTTATTACGAGCTTCATCTCGTTTTCTGCCTTGTCTAGGGAGAGCTTGATAGCGCTTATTTCCTGTTCTCTGGCGTACTCCTCAGCCCACCGAACGTTTTCTTCTGAATCTTCATCGTCCGAGACCCCGATCTGATCGACCTTGCCAATTTCTGCTCGTGGAGGAGGGAGCTACGGATCGTTTCCTTCTGCTCGATTCGTTTCCCGAGTTCCCAAGATTGCCGACTCGGTTTGATCTCTTCCAATTTCCTGTGCGGTTCGGTGTACGGGCCTTGTAGTATTGTCAGGCGTGTGGAACACGAGCCGTGTTGGGTTGAGATCTGCTGCTGTTCATCGATCCTGAAGATACCTTGCACCAAAACGGGTAGTCCTGATCTGTCCTTGGGAGGTAGCTGCTTCGAGTTGTTGTGCCAAAGATCGATTTGCCTGTTCTTGTTTGGAGGGATCGGGTTTCCCTCTGTGTCAACTGTGTTACCGGGGATCTGATTGTTGACCATTGTGGATTGGGTTGTTGGTTCTGTGTTCTGGGGGCTTTGGCCGGAGGATCGGCTAGGACTTGGTCGACAACATCCGGTGCGGCGGGTGTAGCAACCTCTGGAACAACCTCCCGAGCCCAGGAAGGTTCAGCAGCGCCGCTCTCTTCCACGACGCGTCTTTCCACGGCCGCACGTTTCCTCTCAGTGGCAAGCCTCTTCTTCTCGTAAACTTCTCGGATGGTGGGTTTAAAAGTCTGCATATCGACGAAAAATTGCGTTCGGTGATCGGCGGATTCTAAGCTGGATGGACAGGAAATGCAATGAAATAGCCTGAGCGTTCTTTTGACTCGATCTCGGGAGAAGTGCTTCATCGAGTGACACTTGCAGGCCGATAGCTCTCGATGACAGGAAATGAGATCGTCAGGACACGGTTCGAGAAACCTGATCGGGCGATCTGCGGAAACAGATCAACAAAATAATGTCAGCATAAATTATAGTAATCACCTCGGGCACAGACAAGTCAACTCACGGAATGTCTAAACTATCCAAAATTCCCCATTTCGTCAGAACTTTCCCGACGAGATCTTCAAGGACAGCGTCCTCCAAAGCCACGAAGAAGAAGTAATCAGTGTAGGCATCATCCTTGCTCGGAAAACCCTCGATAATCTTCCTGTTCTTGGCCGAAGAAATATAGAATCTATCCGCCTCGGACTTCGGAACTCGCCGGATCTCCAAATAATTTTGGAGGTGAGCAAGCGTGACCTCACTCTCGGTTTCATAACCACGCACCAGAATCCCGATGAGATGTCTTAGCGATTGGGCAGTAATTTGCGAGAGGGCTATTTGATACGAGGTCACGTAATCCAAAATCAGCCTCGGGACGGGCAACCAGAGAAAACAAAGGTAGAAAAATCCTTCGTACAGAGTGAGAAAGCCCTCGGGAGGATCGTCGACTCGCTCATTTGGGTTAGGAACGCGAAGGGTGACGTTGCCAAAACCGAACCACCTTTTTGTTTTTCTTCCACTTCTTTTTCTCGGCTTTCTCAAAAGCGGTCTGCTCGAACGCTAGAACAAGGTTCTCCGTCTCATCAGGCCCGAAAAACAGATGCTCTTCGATCTTAACTTTGGGATAAAACGGCTCGGTCACGTCCTGCCAATTTGAAGCACCGGCCTCGTCAGCAGTTGGGACACGGAGCTTACGAACAAGGGAAGGGTCGGAATCTTTGGGCAAATCTAGCTCGCGAGCAATATCAGCAGTAGCGTCCTCCCGAGCCACAAAGGGAGTTTCCTCGAATGCATTCGAAGACGACGCTGCATCAGCCTCGGAGCCCTCAGATGAAGTCCAAACAATTCGACGCTTGTAAATCGGGGGAAGATCATTTCGGTGATTGGAATCGATGGAATCGGCGAGCCTACTGGAAACCGAGGGAGAAACGCTGTTTCGTGGAAAACTCATCTTCGGCTCGGAGTCAACTGACGAAACAAGGATTTGGAAAATTTCTAGCCGGAAAAATCAAAATGCTAACAAACAACGGCGGAAGACTACCGGAAAAAGAAAAACGATGCAAAGAAATCAAGATCAGAGAAAAAGAAGCAAACCTCAAATTTTTTCTTCGGCAACTTCAGATAAATGAGTCCTGAGGAGCAGCTCAATATATATAGAGGCATAAAGGCGCGTCGGGTCACAAGGAGAAATTAAAACACCTCAACAGCGCGTGAGCTCGGTAGGAGAAAACACGCGCGCAAACCTCGGGAATAAGCGAGACGTTTCCACTTCTCAAGAAAGAAGGCGGTCGCGCATAAATGAAAGTTTGACCGTCCGGGAATTCGAAGCGCCAGAGATCATGAACAGAGAAGACATATCGCCGGCTCGGTTATCAAACCGCATGAAACTCATCGCTCATAAACAAAGACAACGAGCTGGGGGGCAAACTGTTGGGGTCGGACTTGGTCTCGTAGGAACCGAGCCAACTAAACAAGCTCCGAGAACGCCTCGGAAACATATTTGTCGGATACTTTGGCTCGGAATCGTTCCAGGACGCATACTCCAGGCCGATGACAAGTACCTTGGAAATCGCATCAAGGAATCATCCCGAGCCAGCCTTGAAAACACCTCGGGGACCCTACAAGTAATCTTCCGACCCGACCTTAGCAACGCCTCGAGTGCTTTCAGGATACCGCCCCGAGGCGAACCTCGGAAACGCTACGGGTAAACGATCTAACTCGCGCGAAATGAGCCGTTCAACTATAAACCGATAAGAGGTACCCGGCTCGGAAGAAACTTCACACTAAGGCCAAAACATCTCAAACCTAAGGGAAAGACTTAGACCCGACGCATGGTCAAGATACCATGTCCGAAAAACCTGGAAATGATATTTTTAAATCTTTAAGGATATTAGCAATAAAGAGAAAATCCCTCAAAGATCTCCAGAAGATAAAGATTTATCACCGCCGCCTCAAAGATAACAATGAATCTCCCAAGAATATCGCGAGGGGTGGCTCAAAGCCTTATATAAAGCGCCTTAAGGGACATGTAAAAGGGACACGCACAAAAACGCTCTCAACCTCACGCTATCAAAAACGCTCTGATTTTAAAGGCAAAAACACTTATTTTCATATTTCTAAACACTTGTACGATCAAATCCTCATTATTTCAATAATATAACTAAGAGCACCGTCTGCGGTAATCAACAAAAAAAAAAAAAAAAAAAAAAA
>Ga0041059_1002187_pt1 | contig 14887 bp, 11 predicted proteins | sample AraColnosormetaG_FD_56232 | JGI IMG/M metagenome (GOLD analysis project Ga0041059, IMG submission 56232) | Arabidopsis roots microbial communities from North Carolina, USA - Col MF nosort | ecosystem: Host-associated > Plants > Roots > Unclassified | place: USA: North Carolina | collected...
TTAATATCGTGTGGGCCGATGGCCCACATATCAGATATTAAACTGATAAGAACAGATACTACACTTGATCTTAGCCAAAAGGCCGAGAAAGGTATGATTTGGACGATGGGCGGAGCTTCTTATTTATACTACAATGCTTATGACCACGGCTCTCTAACTTGTCGATGTGGGACTTTACTCATTGCATCGTCAGGAGGTAAATACAATCCCATCCGTACGTTTTCTTCTCACCAAATCCTTGAAGCTACAAACAACTTCGACTGGAGCTATGCAATCGGTGTAGACAGATTCGTGTGGTACAAAGGTACGATTGAAAACAGAGCCGTGCTGATCAAGTACTATAAAGGTGAACCCTTTAACTTTGACCCTGACAACTTTTACCGTGATATTGCGGTTTCATCGATGATGAGCAGCCATAAGAATGTTCTCAAGCTCTTGGGGTGTTGTCTAGAGTTTCCTCGTCCGGTTCTCGTGTGTGAATACCCAGAAAAGGGAGCTCTTGCCTATATAGGAGGTGCGGGGGAGGTAATCAAGCCATTGGCTTGGAGTGTAAGATTGAAGATCGCTAAGGAGATTGCAGATGCTGTAACGTATCTGCATACTGAATTCCCTAGGACTATAATCCATAGGGATTTAAAGCTTACAAATATTTTCTTGGACGAGAATTGGACCGCTAAGCTCTCTTCTTTCAGCCTCAGCATACCAATTCCAGAGGGAGAGTTGGGGGTAGAAGATATCGTTTGCGGGACACAAGGCTTTGGAGAGCCCCACTATATGGTAACAGGTTTTGTCACTGAGAATGTTGACATCTATAGTTTTGGATTCATCATGCTAAGTCTTTTGACAGGAAAACATGGATTCTATCAAGAACCGGCTAATGGTGACAGTTATAACATGATTCTGTTGCCTGATTATGTTGAGAAGTGTTTGGGGCGAGGACCGTTAGCTAAACTGATAGACCCATCGATGTTAAACAGTACCGATGACGACATTCCTGATCATTCAAAACTGCAAATGGAAGCATTTGTTAATCTTGCATTGAGATGTGTTGGATTCAGATCAGGAGAAACCAAGCTTCATATGATAGATGTTGCAAAAGAACTCAAGCGGATACAAAAACAGACCTGACCGCAAACCTGGTGAGACTGATCAGATCTATCATCTATCTATTATTATGTATTCTTAGTAGTAAAAACTTGTTATGATCTTCTCGTTTTTTAGCTTCTTTACTATTTATGTTGTATGTAAGATTCTGAGTTTCATCATTCATAATGCAAGGATTGTTTACTTAAGCTACACATAATCTAAGCAAATGTAATAAAACTTTCATAGAGACTATATCAGAACAGAGAATCTCTAACTGATGTCTGAATCCACTTGAGTTCTTTAAGCTACTTCGATCATCTTTGGCATATCTTCATCTTTCTTCTCACAGCATCTAAGTGATAGAAAAAGCACACGCTTCCAGCTGCAATATTTAACTAACAAAACCCAATGGACATAAACATTGAAATAACGTAAACAGGAGTCAGGAGGACGTTTCTGATAACATGATTTATAAACATAGCATCATGCTGATTGAGAAATCTGCAAATTATCCATCAAACCGTAGCTCGCAGATGAGATTCACATGACGCAATTTAATTGAAGATTTTTTCGTAACCATAATTCAAAGCCATCCAATGCCATTGTGGCTTCAGGCTAAAACATTACCAATCATATTTTTGCCCAGAGACAAGCAAAAGTTTAACGAGAAGTACCTATTTTTTCTACTACAGATTTACCACGAAGAGAGATAGATAATGTCAAAGATTTACTACAGAAAGAATCACAGATTTACTTATCTTATATTTTGGTTGTTTTGGACTTGAATGATAGAGACTTACCGACCTCAACGTGATTTGTGCTCAGATTCTGTTTGTAGTTAGTTATATCCTCTTCTTGGTCTCAATTTCACATTCTAGATTCAAATTCCAAGAGAACACCTTTCGTCTGCCACTAAGAGTGGCCAGAAGACTGTAATTAGTATCTTTGATGGTTTATTGAGGAGGAAAAACAACAAAGAAACATAAGAAATGTCCAGAAATAAAGATAGCTAATTGTTAAATACAATCCTCTAGGAGCATATTCATTTGATCAAATACTTACGGCTACATAAAACTTGGACAAAACTTATTTTGTTTCAGTAGTAGATGGTAACAAAGGGCTTCCTTAAAAAGCTCAACATTTGACTTCCAATCACTCACATAGACCACACTTCCCTAAGAAGCTCATATCTTGAAATTGTCACCCCTGGCCCTATTTTCTCAGCTTCCTGCTTCACATTCCTGCCCTGTGCGGAAATTGGTGACAGCGATACGTTTTCAATGATGGATGTAAGAGGAGAATCCAGTTCCTCCAGCTCGTCATCGCTTGTGTATCCTTTTCTTTGTATCATAGACACATTCCTCGACATTCTAGAGATGTCTCCTACCTCTGCAACATTGGTTGATGATGGAGGAGTGTACGAAACAGGAGAAGCTGCGTAAGGGAAGCTAACTCCTGATAACTTCTGCTCTGAAATGCTCTGATGAAGAAACAAACCAAAAAAAAAGTATAGTGAGAGCTAAGCAGAGTACAGATGAATGAAGGATTTAGAGCTTTTACCTCGTTATTAAGCTCTTCTAGGACAGCTCCAGGGACATCATCAGGACAAAACTCATCAGGTGTAAAGTTGCAGAGTATTCTTTTGATCAACGCAAGACTTATCGATGGACATACCTATAAATCAACCAAGAATAAAGGCTCTGTGGTCAAGAAAGTTTAATCAAGAACTTAAAGCGTGATAATGAAAGATAACAAAACCTCTTCTCTAGTGGATCGGTCCATAAGCATGTCTTTTGGAAGCATAAGTAGATCACTGAGTTCGTTTAGCAAACTGAAAGATTTCTCACTTTCTATTGGATCATTTTCTTCAACTGAATCTCTAGTGTTTATGGAGAACATTTCTGCAAGGCATCTAGACCAATTCCCAATCTACAAGCGAGAGATCACAACATTCAAAAACATTAGTACTTTCTCATGTTAAGTGAATATAACAATCTGATTATGTTTCTTAATGTTGTACCGCGTTTTTAAGCTGTGCACCGGATCCAAAGCTTAAGTTTCCAGAAAGGATAGGCAGAACTTTGGAATCAAGGATAGGATCAGAGACAGGATCCGTGGGAATCTGATGCTCTGACTCACGCAGAATTGCGTTGAACATGGCTACGTCAATTCGAGCTATACACTTCTCCATTACCTGTTACGTAGTATGGAGAGAATGTATATATAAAATTTAAGATTTCAATAGCTTTTACATACTTTAAGCTATTGGCTTTAGCTTTAAAATGTAGAATCTGAATACCATTTTAGCCAAGATAGGTAAGCAACCGCACTCGTGCCGCGCTCCTCGCATAGGACAGAGCCGCGATAGTGTAACTTTGAAAGCGTTTTTCCATAGGCTGATTGAAAAGCTTCCTTGCTCAATATCTCCCAAGATATGCTCCTTTGTTTTACCGCCATTTTCCGGTGATTGCATGTGAGGAGTGAAAACCTGAGAGACAGAAGAGAACATGAACAAATTTTGAGATGTCTTAAAGAATGAATATTTTCTTAAAATTTCAATGAAAGAAAAAGTCTTTCTTAAAATTTTACCTGCCACCAAACAGATTCAACAATTCTAGAGAAAATCCAGAATTCGACTTTCTCTAATGCAGCAGTGAAGGTTTGTGATTCCTGCCAATCTTCGAAAACCTGCTTAAAACCATTTGACTGCTTAGTCCATTGGTTCTTCTTCCTTCTTACCTTCCCTAAAACATTATGTTCACTCCCATTTGATGCAGAGGTCTCTGTGAAATGACTAGGAACACTAGTTTTACCAAAAGCCTGCAAAATGATCTCTCTGAGAGAAATGATGTTCGATAACCAGAAGGTCAACCTGAAACATAAGGAACCAAGAAAAAGCTGAGAAGATCAAGATCTTAAAGGCTACTACACGCACAATGTTAAACTGTGTTTTTGTTACCTTGAAACATCATTTCCGCAAGATTTAGCAGCTAAAATGAGACCAGACACAGAGTTTCTAGCGACAGTTGCTCGTTTTCCTTGACTCCAATGTTTACAAGCATGAATATAGATTCTTGAAATTCTTCGAGCAGGTGTGTGAAGCTTGTGAGCTGAGCTAGAGTGGTCTGGTACAACCGAATAGAGCGAAATCTCGAGCGCTGCAACTTCTCTTAGCTCTTCTTCAAGTTTCTCAACTCTTGTCTCCAAAGTCTCAACCATTTGCTTCAACATTTCTTCATCCTCCTCAAAATTCTCATTTTTCTCTTTGACATCACCTGCCTCGTTCTCACTTCCACCGCTTAGACCACCATTCGAAGCATCATCCCAAACTTCGACTACCTTATCAACATTGACACCTTCGCAAGTTTCAGGAGAAGATACAGAATCTGTCTTCTCGTGAGCTATAGCATCTAATTCTTTGCTTTCTTCCTTCTCCTCCTCATCTTCATCATCACAAGCCAAGCCATTTATAGTCTCTTCCTTCTCAGTTTTCTCTGAAGAGTCATTCACTGCATGATCATCATCATCAGAGAGCTTTGATTGTGTAGTTGTATCATCTACTACTACTGAGACATTAGATTCCTCCTTAGTAGCTTTGAGTCTTTCTTGCTCTGAAGATCGTTTAGCACCATTTGTCTTCTGTGGCTTTTGATCTCTTTTCCCATTCTTCGTAGAGCGATTCGACTGTACACTGTTGTTGGTTGTTCTTCCCTTCATCATCAAACTCTTTTCAGTTTTCCTCCATTGCAGCCAAAGCAACAGTTACTTAACAACTTTCAAGAAAAGCCTGAAAAAAAGAACAGCTGTGATCAATAGTCTGAAACAGAAGAAAATGACAAAAACTCAGTTGCGTATATTCCTGAAATCCAAGGCAAATTAGGATATGAAATAAGGAAAACGACAACATTATTGACACTTGTTATGGTTCGTTTCAATCTACATGAAAAGGAAAAAAAATGATTTACATTTTTAATACTAAAAACGGCAAGTCCCCACATAAGCAATCAGTAAGATTCTCACAATTTCCCAAAGTTGCTATTAGATATTAGTGCATTCACAAGAATGATTTTTGATCTTCTATATTTGAAAAATAGAGGAAAGATATTAAAAAAGGAAAAAAAAAAATGAAAATTTACGAGTGACTGAGAATCTGGATGAAGAAACAGAGCTTTCTTCCACTTTGGGATCACCAAGAAATCCGTTTTTTGTTCAGCAAATGAGTTTTTTCTTTATTCTGAAAACCGTAAAAAGCTAGTACTTTATTTCTCCTTCTACAGACATGGATCGTGTACGGTACGGACCGTGAAGATCGGTCGTTGTGAATGATGCCGTTACATATAAACCGGGAAGTTTTTGTCGGTGGTTCAAGTGTTTACCGGGAGTCGCCAGTCACATTGTACTCGTTTACTTTAGGTCAGAGTAATGATGACCGTATTGTCACTTTCACTTTAGTCCTTCAGATCTTATTTGCCTTCCCCACTTGTAAACACTAAACAGTAACTATGATCTTGCTTCTACACAACAAAATGTGAAAGGCAGAAGCAACATTTTTTTGCAATGGCTATATATGATGTTGTGCAGTAGTAAATTAGTAATAAAACTGGATAGAGAAGCAGAACTCTTGATTTTATTTTGAGATGGTTGTTATTTTATATGTGAACAAGCTGTTGTCGTTTATTTAAAATGAAATTATTGAGTTTACGATTGTGGACAAGGGAACAGAGAGTGTGTGGCCAAGCTAAGGATGGTAGATCACAAGAGATAATATTAAACTTTATTATAAGATACAGCTAGAAAATAATCAAAGCAAAAGTTTTGCTAGTTTGATATCTTATAAACATATAATATGAAACGACAAGAAGCACTTAATGTGATTTTGGAACCTGTAGTATGTAGATGCATACGATTTAAGAAATATCAATGCAGGTGGCAGCAAGCAATAAGTACACCCGCCAGTTTTACCGTTCACTATTCAAAAACAGCCAACAAACATTCAAGTAAACCGAGACTCACTTTTTCAGTTGAGCCAATTTGGTCAAATCATGCAAGTGTGGTATGGATATCAAATCTCGGTTTCGGTTTAGATTTTCCGGTTCTACAATCGTTTTTCGTTGTTTGTTCGGTTTGGACATCCCAATGTATAAAAGAAGAAAAGGATTTTAGAATCATACTCTTGGGAGATATTGAAACAGAGTAAGAATCCAAACAACCAAAATGAGATGAAAAGATTTAGGGATCCAACACAGAACCTAGGGTTACCTAGAAGATTCACAAGGCAACAATGAAGGCTAATGAAAATATCAGACAAGTAATAATCTTCAAAGTGACAGTACCTATTCCTAAATCTATTCATCAGAACCTGCAGCGACATGAAGTATACTGTTACTCTAAAACTTCATCTACCTACTTGAGTGTAATTATGTTTGCACCTCCCTCTCCCTCGACATATCCAAGTACTTCATCAAAACCTCCTCCCCGAAAACCGATATCAAACACTCTCATGTTCTTTCACTTGGTATTAGTACAGTGGCTTGCAATTCGGCACACGCAGCCACTAACATAATGGTTATAAACTGGGAAGCACACTCAAGCAATCATTCTATCCCCCCAATATGTTTGGAAACAAAACAAACAGGAATCTAGTGTTCATTACCTAACTCCATGACTGTATATAGTGCTAGAACCTAGAATCTTAAGCTATGGTAATGAACCGTCTCGACATTTTTATATCTAGAAAACAAAAGAGAGAAACTTTTCCCAACCAGAACTATACTTATAACTTCTGACTATTACTAATGTGAAGTTGGGACTGTACCACACAGAGTCATAAGATAACGAACAGAAACAAACCAGACCCCTCTAAGCAAATGAATCATACAATGTCAGCAAAAGCAATAAACTTTTCATCACTTTCTCCAAGAATATTAAAAAAGTAACCAAATATGAGAAGTTATAAGCAAAGGATTGGAGGCAAGAGAGCTTTGAAACATGATCAAAAATTAAGGTGAGTTACATAAAACCATCGTCAAGAGTTAAAGATCGCTTATTTCATGAACATATTTATCGACACTAACGAAGAGGAGAGGAGGAACAAAACGAAACCCTAGGTCACTAGTATTCGTGATCATCATCATAAATGGGAAAATCTCCTCAAATCCCCGGAAAAACAAACAAAACACATACATACCAGATCAACCATTGAATCATATCTCCCAAGTTTTGGGATTAACCAGATGAATCTCCGGCAGATGCAAGCTTCTCCATCTCGAGGCGCTCAAGAGCTTTCTGGTGAGCCCAGGTCTCGATTGAAAGATCAGGTTTGGCATTGAGACCCACTCCGAGGATTACAATCGTGAGGAAGCTTGTGATGTAACATGGAAGCTCCCAATCTTCCCACTTGCGCGACTGTCCTGGAGGCGGCGGAGTCCGGTTCATGAAATATCCTTTGGGTCGTTCTTCGTGACCCGGTGTCGCCCACCGGCTTGGACCAGTAGATGTGGATCCAGATCGGAAGTGGATCCGGTTTCGGAGCGTCTTCGCTGCGACAATCAATGGCTTCGTCGACGCCATTTTTGTGATTCCGATTTCACTCTCAGTGATATATTGATGATTAGACGTAAATAAACTCTAGTGTGAGAAAACCTACAATTACTTGTTGAAAACGGTGTCGTTGGAGAACTCGTGCTCACACAATTCACAACGTAGTCATTTTGGAGAAAACAAAAACCAAATTTCCAATTCTCTCACAAAGAAATATAAGAATCCAAAATCTCTTTACTAAGCAAAAGCAATGTTGTTTTCACCAACCATAACGTAATCAGACTCAAACAATTTCGTGTAAAGACCAGAAGTGAAACCAACAAACGAGACATTATTCACAGTGGAAGGTCTAAATTCGAGAGGAACATTCCAAGCAGCATTCACATCATCATCATCTGACCATTTCAGGTCAACATTCTCAACGCGAAACCCGTTCACATGCTCCATAATGATTCCAGACGTGGCTCTATGGTTCACTAGACCTTGACATCCAGGTCTATAGTCCACAAGCCCTGCACTGTAATTACTCCATCTTCTGAAAGTAAGGTTCATGTTCTTGAACTTTATATCTGAGAGTAGTCCGTTTGGTGAACCTGATAAAAAGACTCCGTTTTCGGAATCGATTGTTATGTTTACGAATAGGAGATTCGAGATTGAGCCTTCCTTTGCAGATGAGTCACGAGGGCAAGTTGTTATATAGATTGGTTCTGCTCTTCCCCACCAAGAAGGATCGTAGTATCTTGTACTAATGTTTATGTTTGAAAATGTAACGTCACTCACATTTCCTGCACATATTCGGGTTACATTACATAAGTTTCTGTGTTGTATGCAGCCAAAGAAAAGAAGAAACTTGTTTACCTCCATCGCGTATTTGCATGCCAAGTCCTCTGTGAGATTCAAAAATAGTGATGTTATCAAAGACAAGACCTTTGAAATCAAACCAGCTCGCACTACCGAGTTTAATGGCTGAGGATTTGGTCCGGATCCAACAGTCTGTAGCGGTTAAGTTGTAAAGTGGACCAGTGTAAGTCTTGGGACAGATTGCATCATCTCCAGTATCGATATGACACCGAGTTATAACAGTGTTGTTGGAATCTTCAATGTCGATTCCATCGTTATTTGGAGTATTGAAGTCCCCAAGGATCGATACATCATGGACTGATGTGTTCTCACATCTCACAATGTGCAAACTGCAATGAGAGTGTGTATATAATCAAATCAGAGATTACTTAGCACAGAAGCCTAAATTCTCAGCTAGAGTTACTTTATCTTCGATCTAAGATAGTGAAACAAAGTCAAATTTGTTCATAGAGTTCTTTGTGAAAAGCAGAAGTTTCAAAACTAACCACCAATACGCAGGCTCTCGTAGTGTGATGTTCCAGATCTCAACGTTTATAGAATCAACGAATCCAACAAGCCTGGGTCTACACTCATCACCCAAGCAAGCTCCGGTTTGGTTCCAGCTCACCATCACGTTCTTCTTCTCGTCGAATCTGACCACGAACTTCGATCCTTGGCCATCAATCGCTCCTCCGCCAGTGATTCCAACATCCGTAGCGTTATTCGCCACCACCACGTACCAATCCGACGAAGTCTCCGCCGGATAATAATCCTCGATTCTCGGTCCACCGAGAAGCACGGCGTTCTCCGTCACATCGAGAATGACGCCAGATCGGAGATGGAGCTTAGCGGTCAAATAGTTGCCGGAAGGGAAAACGACGCGGCAGATGGAAGAAAAAGATGTGTAGTGACGATTGCAGGCGTCAATGGTTGACTGAATCGCAGAAGTATCGTAGTTGATACCATCGCCGGTAGCACCGAAATCGGTAACGGAGAGGGTCAGAGAATCGCCGGGAAGTTGAATTTTTGAATATGACGTGTCTGAACGTGATTGGACCAGAGAAAAGAATAATAGTAACAATAATATGCTTCCCATCATTTTTTTTTAAAGGTCTTAATAATAATCTTATCCTATGTCTATGTGTGTAGACTTTATTGGAATTGATAAACAACTGAAACTAGAATTCCAGATCTCTTCTATGAGGATCGTAGTGTCTTTACCGAATCCTGGATAGTTTGATGCAGAATAATAAGCTATGAGAGAGTTTGTAAAAACAAAAACAATTAATTAGGCACAATAATAGTGAAATAATACTACAAAAACATCAAAAATTTAAGTAAACATATATGAGCAAATTGATTAAGCAAATTGATTAAGCAAAAGAATTAAAAAGTGAAACTTTCTCTCGTGTAGATTTCGTCTAAGGCGGTTAATTTGTTGAATCTTAGGCTGAGGAAGAGATCGATACCATCTAGTGGCGGGATTGATGATACACATCAATCTTTCTATACGGTAGACGCAAACAAGGCCATCACAGCTTCCGGTAACGTGCTTTGCACTCATATTTATGATTGCATCTCTGTTCTTATCGAATGAGTCAATTTAGGGTTTTTTGTTACCTAACCTAAACCATAATTCAAGAGGTGCATTTTCACTTGGTCCAGCTCAAACAATCTAAACATATAGTTGCATTTTGTTTTTGCTTCTTCTTTTTCGTGCAACTCCAATATCCAAAGGATGCCCCTGCTTCTTCTTTCTGTTTTTGTTTATCGATACTGATTTATTTCCCTAAATAGAATTTTTTTATCTCTATTTATTATTAGTAAGATATATATAACGAGATCAAAATGATCATATCCTACTAAATTCTACATTGTCGAAATCTGGTACAAGAATAAGAAACAATCATACCAGTGTTGTCTCTCTGAATCAAATGACTGATACCTTCTTAACAGATATCTATATTTATGATTATATTTATATAGAGAGAAACGAGCTTATACGATGTATATACACATTCATGATCTCTACCGTTTTCCCAACTTACAGCTCCATTTTGACCTGATTTGGGTGCAAATTAGCAGAAGCCACCATTACATTTTCAGAAACTGCCATCAAATTGCTGTTATCATTGCCATGAGCTTGATCCTCTTCTCTTCCCCATACCGGCTGGTTCAAGCCGTCAAAAGGCCATTGTTGTGTTGGTGGTTGTTGCAGTTGCCGGTGATGAAAGGACTGTTCGGTCTCAATGGCTTGCTGAGGCCAAGCAAGCTGCATTGGTGCGGCATTGAAGCTCCCATCCATTAAAGAACCGTTCTGTCAAAGAAAAAAACACAGAGCCAAAACCGGAAAAGATATCAGCAAAGGGATCATTCATAGAGATCTTGATCTAGTCAAAGAAGTCAACTGTTGTTGCTGTGTTATTATTATCCTAAAAGAACAAGGTTTGATGAGAGGGTCCCTGGCTATTTAATGGTGGTACAAGCTGTAAGAAGAAAGAGAGAGGGAGCATTTATTTAGTTTGGTCCAAAACTTTTGATGAGAATCCACAGGTGATCATGAAATTAGATAGGTCACTTTGAAATAACAAGATTTTGGAAGAGACCCACAGAAATTATTGAGGGATGAATTAACTTTTTTTTTAAAAGGTTCATCAAGTAACACATCCGACATAAGTCACAGAAGACACAGAAAGGTTTTACAGAACAAAGGTGGTCCGAGTTTTGACCCACTACTGTTATTTGCATTGGGTGTGTGTGTGTGTTGTGTATTTATTTTTCCCTGAGTTTCCTTCATGAGAGTAGACGTTGTGATCTTCCTATGCCTTACACTAAAATGGTCTAAATTAATGTTTGTATCAATAAATACCCCAAAAGTTTCTCCTTTTGTGATAGAAACTAGAAGCTACTCAAAGAGGTATGGTTAACTTAAATGAGAAACACATGAAATGGTTAAATTTTTCCTAGAGAAGACTAATCAGAATGACCAAATTATTGTTTGAGATTTTGATACTTACTTCTGAAGCCAATATGGTGTCGAGATTGAAGTCGATTCTGGGGTTTACCGCAGCAAGTCTCATTGATAGCATCTGTGGAAACACAAGTCACAGTTTCATGAGATTGCGGCACATAATTCTATTCATTTTCAAATTGTTTTGAGTTGACCCTTTTATTGTGCCCAGGGCTATTGTAAAATATAGGTATAAAGAACAAAAATTGGACCACGGAAAGTCTCACCTCCACTTGACGTTGTAATGACTGGACATGGTTAATGATTTCATCCAGCACCAGCGCGGTACCTTGAATCTGCAGGTCAAAGACTTTCTGATAAGCTCGGATTCATATTAGGTAGATCTGCTTTCACATACCAAAAATTCTTTCTAGACAGCTAACTATTGTTAAGATGATCCAATATTTCAACGAGAAAATACCAAGATTCCAAAATACACAGTGAAAAAAGCAGCAAGAGAATGACGTGCTAATCTAAAGCTATTATAATAAATGGTATCTACTACAATCACAAGTAATCAGTATACCCTAGGGGGGCTAAAGGAACAATCAATCAAGTCCTCACAGCTCACCTATAGAATCCAAATTTTAAACAAACACTGATGTTCCATATCATCATCTCTATCACACCAATAATTGCTGCTAACTTCTAACATCAGGGATGATTAATTAGCTGTCTGGGGGAGTGTCACATCATGTTTCCAACTAATTAGGTATGTGGGACTCAAAGCATATCAATTTTTGTAAAGGATCATTTGCTTTAATCGTCCTTCTAAGAGTCATTTTCTATTTTTCCTTGATAGATACCGAACTTGTTAGAGACGATACTACCCCTTCCTCACCTTCCATAGAAAGATTGCAACTTTTTTCCCACTTATCATCAAAAGATGGACCCCAAAACACACTTTGATCTTGATCTTTCCACCAAAATCTGTCCCCTAAACCCAAAACCTTAATGGCATATTACAGCTAGCACACTTCCTAAGGTCATTCTCGTCATTTATAGACTAATCTTCAAGCTCAACGAACACACTTATGGAAAAAGAATTCGATAAAGCAAGGTCCTATCACTTCCGTGTGACTGAGTTAACCTTAAAGCTAAGTGTGTACCCGTGAGATATTTCTCCCCACACGAAATAAAAAAATAAAGTTGAGATCTCTAAAGGCATTACTACACAATTACCCAACTGGCTACTTTGGCACACCAGGAACCACTTTTCTTAATAAAAAAGCAATTAAGCAATCCACTTTTTAGGAAGAAAAAAAAAAGTAGGTGTGAAGGATTAAGACCCTTAACAAAAAGACTAGATCATCTAATAATAAATTCTTACTTTTGGAGTGAATCAATTAGAGAAATATAATGTCGTTAATCACAAATGAAGACCTAATGATTGATTAACAAATTGATTACACGTCTATATCTAAGAGACAAACCTTATCACAGCCTGGGACCAGTTCCTGTAACAGCTTCATTCGTGCATTTATCTTCTCTCTTCTTGCCTATAATCCAAAAATTAGTGATCAATTAGCGAATTAATCAACTGATTAATACCAAAAAAAAGAAAAATTAGTGAAGGCAGATGCAAGTTACTCGTTCTGCTAAGCTATGGCTATCGGTTGCTTGACCACGACGAGCTCTAACGTGAACATATGGCAGCTTCTCGTTCTCTTCAGAGCTTTTGTTCTTCTTCGTCGAGCTTTTACCCTATAAAAAATCAATCTGATGAAACGAAGGATCAAATGTAAAAAAGTAAAAACATTTGTCTCTCACTCTAACCTTCTTTTCGAAATCTTTCCTCTTCCCATTTCGATTGTTCTGGTTAGGGCAAGGGATTTGATTCTCAATCGCTGAATCAGAAATCAACCGCTGAGATGAATCGGTCTCAGCAGGCTCCGTCTTGACTCTGTCGAGATTAGCACTTGAATTGGAAGGTACAGAGCTCGTCGGAGTCTCCCCGGAGATATTTCCGTTTTGTTGCTCAGTGGCAATCACCGAGAAACGAGCTGCTCGCTCCATGAGAACTGAGTTAGAAGGAAAAGCCAATGTCCCACCGAAAGAGTGAAGCGGCGGAGGAATCTCTCCACCGATCCCTGTCACTGCCGCTTGTTGAGAAGACGAAGAATCAGTGAAATGGAGAAGCTCCACTGCTTGTGTAGGTGGAAGCTCAAGCAAAGCCGTGAACGAACCGCCGGGGTTCTCGGGAGGTAAAGTCGTCACTAGTTGCCGAAATTCGTCACCGAGATGTAGCGATTCAAGGCCTATTGGTTCCCGGCACGGTCCAACACCGCCGGATCTAGCTCCAAATCCTCCAGTCAGATCCATAAACGGAAACTCACTGGAAATCTTCGAAAACAATAACACCAATAATCGAAACCAAATTCAGCAATTTGTGTAATCAAATCTCACGACAACAAAACCCTAATTGAGCCTCCAAAGAGAGCGAGAGAGAGACTTGAGTAGAAGACTTTTGTCAGTAAGCGAGTAAAATGCGGCGAAAAATAGAAAGGAGAGAAGGTGGGCAACAATGGCGGTCTGAAGAAATCCCTCCTTCTTCTATAGCTCAGAGAACTTGGCGAAGAAGGAATAGTTATTCTCTCTTCTTCTTCGTCTTCTTTCTCAAATGTGTGTGGAAGAAAAGCTTTTACACCAGAAGAAGAGTAGGACGAAAGCAACGTTAGCAGTGGAGTGCGTCTGTTAAATAAAGGCCACTGTTAGACAAAAGAAAGAGAAAACCAATTTTGGTTATTGTAGGTACGGTACGGTTCTTTTGTTATATATTTTGCTGGATCCCAATGGATATTACTTGGGCCTTTTGGGCTTTAACCGGTGACTTTTTATCTCTGATTATAAACTTTTTTTATCACTCCTTAATTTTGTAATTAGTAAATTTTTGAAGTATTTTGATACTATAATATAAAAATGATTTGAATAGGGCGTACCAGAAAACGGCACATATTTATTTAATCGAATCGGTAGATTAGATTTATTCTTCAGCAGGACCAGCCTGCTGTCTCTGACCACTTTTCTTTTTTTCTCGGTATAATAATTGGATTTTCGTATAGTATTATTATCAGTAGTTAATGCCATAAATGGTGTTACATCAGGTTTTCTGACTTTCCACGGACTCCGATTCCGGTGTCAAATTATTTTGTTGACCTGTAAATAACCAAGAACCAAAAACACTTTTTAATATGGAAAAATAATTGAGCTCAAAACACCATTTTAGTAATTATCTCAGCCGTTGGATGAAATCTACCAAGCGTAATATTAATTTTTTAAAAATATTTTATTTTTTTTATTTTTTAAAAATATTCAAAATTCATCAAGTATTAAAAACTTTAGAGTATAAAAGGCAAAAATAAAATAAAAATTGAGACGTACTAATAATATTAATTCAAAATATCTTATAAA
>Ga0041059_1002188_pt1 | contig 14880 bp, 10 predicted proteins | sample AraColnosormetaG_FD_56232 | JGI IMG/M metagenome (GOLD analysis project Ga0041059, IMG submission 56232) | Arabidopsis roots microbial communities from North Carolina, USA - Col MF nosort | ecosystem: Host-associated > Plants > Roots > Unclassified | place: USA: North Carolina | collected...
AAAAAAAAAAAAAAAAAAAAAAAATCAACCCTTGAAATTTTATTTTTTCCTTTTTGACACTTTTTATTTGTCAATTAGAAGCTTTAGATATTAATTTTCAAACATTGCTTCAACTATCACTTTTCACCACATGTGTGAGAGAGACCTTAAGTTTCTACAGAAACGTAATATAGAGATCCGCTTTGGACGGAGGAAAGTTTTGCCTTTTGCGTGTACTGATCAGTGAAGACACATCAAAAACGACAATCACACGGAGACTAACCTACAAGACTAGCTATAACTGTTGTTCCCTTCAATGTGAACACAGAAACCTAAAGCTCTGAATCATAAATTTAAGATCAAAACAATTAATTTGTAGACACGTTAACCAAGACAATTAAGCCATCTACGGTGGTCCATAGCATATACTAATATACTAGTACTATTTAAGATCGTCTTTTCTTGATCACAATTTGGATATCGTCGTAAGATAATGTTGGAACCATTTGATATGCTGCATCAAGGTAATCTCCAAACTGTAAAACCAGCTTCTCTAATGTCTTTGTGTTTCCCATGACAAGTTTTATGAACGAATCCACATGTTTCATCTTTGCAGATGTCTGCTCCACAGTTGGAAAGACCCCATATTTCGATATCCAGCTTTGATCAGGATTCAAGCCTCGCAATTTCAAGTGTCTGTCAAGATGCTTATCCTGTCGACATAAAAAAAGAATGCTCAAGCAAACTACTAGAAGTGATCTTTGATTCTACAAAATATCTCACATCTATCTGCATTAGCCCAAAAAGTGAAGGAAACGGTTCTTAAAAAGAATAATCTGTAGAAAAGATACCGGTGTGGTGTTGCACTTCGTTATGTTAACTGTTATCCTTTTAAGTCCAGGAGAGTTTTGTAGCAGCCTTGCTAGACCAGGAATCACAGACTGATCAATCCTCGTTTCAACAGTCAAAGCTTCGATATTGAATTCTGGAAGACTGGAAGAGTAACACCACAGAGCTCGGCAAGAGATAGAATCTAGCAAAAGAATGACAAAAGCACAAAAAGTAAGTGACTACAGAGACATATATCTCTACTATACCGAACAACTTCAAGTTTCCATATTCCACAGAGAGACTTCATATGCTCCTTAAAGTTGAAAACTTATCCATAATCCAACATTTGAATGTGCAACTAAGTTATCCTATAGCACGACTCTACGACATAGAAAATCGTAGGCATTAGAGAATTGGTCATCATTACCTGAAGAAAAATTCCCCCAATAGTAAGCTTCTTTATGTTTTGCAACTTAACCACCGTCTGTCGCACCATGTATTGAAGCGATTCAGTCTCCATTTCACATGTGAAATAGTCAAGTACATGTTTTGAAAGACCGAGATTAGCTTCGGTTAAAGATGAGACATCCACTAAAGTAGATGGTCGCTGATAGTTTTCCAATCTCAAATAACGAATGTGTGGCGCTACAATCCTCTCTGGTGTCCAACGGTCTCCAAGTATCTCCAGTCTTCTCAAACTTAGTGACTTGCTCAGATCAAGATCATTGAGTCTATCACAGAGATTCAATGTCAAGCTTTCGAGCAATGAACAACCAGTGAGAATTTTGGCAATTGAATCATCAGACACCTTGCAACGATTCAACGACAAGTTCCTTAACGATGACCAAGAGACAACGCACTTGGGATTCAGAATGCAATAAACCAAAGTCAAACTAAGCTGCTTCAGAGAGGAATTGATGAAGAATGTATCTCGGAATCTATAATGAGATGTGAATCTGAGAGATACATTCTCAGCCTTGCGTGACAGAGCGAGATTAATCCAGGTATCAATCTCAGGTACGGTGACATCTCTGCTTATAGTAACATCGAAACTCTTGATTTTGGGAGTCGAGTAGCTACTTAGGGTTTTGTTTAGCGAATCAGGATCTACTCTATTGCAAACAATTGAGATAGAAGGTGTCTCGTACCATACATGCTTCCATCGTTTGGATAAGACGGAGGTTCTGATCGCGAGCTTGGTAGGTGTATTGGCGAGGATATGGTGGAGGATTTCGTCGGGTAGAGAGCTGATGAAGTCGACACCGCCGCCGGCTCGTTTCATATCGCCGGGAAGGAGAATCAGAGTTGTAATTGGGGTTTACTAATATGACGTCATTCTTGTGCCCTTAAAAACTTAATTTATATTAACTTCTAGATGGGCTTCTTCAAAGCCCTATATTATTTAGTTGGGCCGTAAAGGTAATTTGAATAGTGATGATACAAATAATAAACCAAAGTCGGTTATTTCAAATTTTCAACATATAACGTCAGTGTTTTTTTTACTGTTAGCTTAAAATTAAAGTCGGTTAATTTCCATTTGTTTCCATAAGTAGCCGTTAGTAATCGACTGATTTTCCTTTTCTTAGCAGAGTCGGTTGATTTTTTTTTATTTTTTTTTGGCTCAACAACAACTTTCCATTAACCAATTCAAAGGTACAAATCATTAGACCACAACATATTTTAACCAAATACAATGAATCAGTCTAGTATCACCCTGAAACACTAAGATGGATTCAACGTTACCCAACTGAAATTCACTGTATTTTTTCAACCATAACGAGATAAATTACACCACGACTCTAAGTGAAATCATCTCTTAAACCACCTAAATTCACCCAATGACACAAAAACAATTACTAACACAAAGCACATCAAATCCTATCCTGAGATCCAATCCAATTCCAAGCTATTAGTCCCTCAAGATCCGAGTGTAGAACGTGTCCTAATAGCATCTACGCCAAAAGCGCAACTTCAGAAAGGTTTTGACTCCTTGGCTTTCACTATTTCGGTCCTAAGCCTAAAACGGATATACTAATCCGACTGAAACTCAACCGAATACCGGGCTGAGACAAAAGTTCTTGAAGCCGGGGCTTTATTGGAGAGCTTTCCTTCTTCTTCAACCATCCAAATGGTTTTCTTTTCTCTCCCACTTCAAATTATTTTTCCATTAGGAGTCGTTGGCGGCAGCATAGCTAGAAGGCCTTGAAACATGTAAATCTGCCCAGGATCGGTAAGATCTTCACAGCCAAGCTCGAAAACCACGATCCACCTCCCTCTGTACCTTCTTAACACTGAACCACCACCACCAAGGAGGCTCATCGGAGGAGAGGTACCTCCGTGAAGGGGCTGAAGAAGGAAACCATCAGATCTGCTGCAGTCGTCGAGAGCCAATGTTCCCCATTGTAGATCCACCAACGAACCTCCATCTGAGAGAACAACAACCGCTCGCCGTCAGCTTAAAAGTCTCTGATTAAGCCACAAAGAAGGAGGAGCCGCCGCTGACTAAAAGAAAACGACACAAAGAAAAAAGAAAAACTAAAAAGAGAAGAGAGGAAGAGAAGCCCTCTCACGGCGCCGGCCGAAGCCGATCACCGGAGAGGCAAAAGGCGTTTGGAAAAGGGGTCTGGTTTGCGGCGGCGACTAGAGAGAGAGAACTGAATGCTATATTTATTAATTGGTAGAGTCGGTTGATTTGACTCCAATTATTAACGTTAGTGATTTTCCACGCTCCTGTTATTTCCTTTTTTCTTTTTTACTAATGCTATGCTTCTATTTATCCCCAATATTACAATTTTTGCAACAACAATTTCTTACACTTGTTCGTCGTCTTCATTCTCTCTAATTCTCTTATTCTGATTGACTAAAGGATCAGCGATCTCAGTCTGAGAGAGCCATCTCTACGATCAGGTTAACTTAAATTCATTATCTCTCTCTCTATTTCACTCCGTCGTTGATGATTCATATATGTTGGGGTCTTCTAGGGTTCATCGATTCTCTTTTTATCGTTACGTGACTCTGTTTTCTGATTTTTGCACGTCAACAGGTATGATTCATCTAGGTTTCTGCTTTAAGCAAAAGCAAGGACGACGATTCTCCCGGATCCTTTAAATCCAAAAACTTATGGTAAGAGATTTTTTTATTTAAAATTATTTTTGAGATTTGATTCTGATTCGTTGTGAATTGGTATCATCAGCTGTTCATCTTCAATTAACTTTCCTACTTGGGCTCTATTTTATGCAGGATTATTGTAACGAGACATTAAACGCAGAAAGTAGTTTCCTCTCTTCCGTGGTATTTTATCTTCCGTTCTTCTTCAAATCTAGGGTTCTTCTGAATGTTTGATAACACAAGAATGCTTCAATCTCGATCATAAATTGGTATCATTCTCTCTCCTTAAGCAAATTATTTTTTTATTAAATAACTATGTTTTAATTATATTTTTGAATATGCTTTTTTTGTTTTGTTTTATTATAACTAAAGTTTTATAAACTATTTTGGTTTTAAAAAAAACTAAGTGTTAAATTTCAATGCATTGAGAACAAACCGGATTAAGCATGCCGTGCCATCCTACGGGTCCTTAAGTCGTGTTATTAGTTCAACCGCTTTTCACGCAAGTAAATTTAACACTAAGATTAATTTTTATAGTTTTTTAAAAATATTCTTATTATGTAAACTATCTTTTTAATTATATAAAATGTATATATTTTTTTTAACTAAACGTTGTTAGTGTATAAATTATTTTGGTTTTTAAAAAATCGAAGTGTTAAATTTCAATGCATTGAGAACAAATCGGACTAAGCATGCCGTCCCATCCTACGGGTCCTTAAGCCGTGTTATTAGGTCAACCGCTTTTCACGCAAGTAAATTTAACACTAAGATTAATTTTATGGTTTTTTTAAAATATTCTTATTATGTAAACTATCTTTTTAGTTATATTTTTGATTATTGTCAACAATTTGTTTTATTATATAAAATAATTTGGTTTTCAAAAAATCTAAATGTTGAATTTCAATGCATTAAAAATAAACCGGACTAAGCACCCCGTCCCATCTGATGGATCCGTGAGAGGTGTTATTAGTTTCATCCGATGCTGATGGGTCCGTGAGAGGTGTTATTAGTTTCATCCGATGGGTCTGTAAGAGATGTTATTAGTTCAATCTCTTATCATGGAAGTAATGTTTAGATTAATTTTTATTGTTTTTTCAATATCTTTATTATGTAAACTATTTTTTGATTATGAAAATATTTTTTTCGTTTAACTAAGTTTTTTTTGGTAGAATTAACTAAGTTTTTTTATTATAGAAAATATTTTTGTTTTCAAAAAATCTAAGTGTTGAATTTCAATGCATTGAAAATAAACCGGTTAAGCACTTTTCCCATCTGACGGGTCTGTAAGAGAATGTTATTAGTTCAACCGCTTTTCACGCGAATGTATTTAATACTTAGATTAATTTTTATGGTTTAAAAAAATATATTTATTCATGTAAAAACTACTTTTAAAAACTTTATATTTGATTATTCAAAATGTTTACATTTTAAATGGTTTTTAACTATAGTTTACATAGTTTTTATTTACTAATTTTGTCAACATGATTTAAACAAAAATGCATTATTCCAATCTTCTCGATTCTCATCTTAGAATATTGACATAGGGTAAATAAATAAGAATCTCATCACATAATGAAGTGTATCATTTAGAACTCGAAACTTGCATTGCATTGAAGCTTGTTCCTAGTAAGACTATTTTTTTGCAACGAGTTAATAAGTAACAGTAATTTAACAAACTAGAACATCAATTTAGATGCCAAAACCACAGACCTCTATAACTTTCTTTAATTTACGAAACTGTTTCTTTCAATAGATAAGTGAATATGCAAAGAAAGAAAAGGAAAAAAGATACAAAGATCACTTCATAACATAAGTGTGAAGAAGTTTCATTTTGTGAAATGTTCAGGTGAGCAGCTAATCATAGAACGGTAGCATAAATGGAATCTCCCATCTCCTTGCCATTCCTGATATAATGTAACAAAGAAAAAGGATAACAAGACCGCTAATACCCGAGTTCTCGACCTGCAGATGGATGAAGCAAATGAGATGTGCTTGCGGAACAAAGAAGAAGACAAGAAAAAACTCAAACAGAACTGATTTGTTGTCGGCATTAAGCAATGAGAAAACAGATTCAATGTCATGAGGGATGAGCAGAACAACTAATGGACTCCAAGAAGAATGACTTAAACTGCTTTTACACAAACATTGTTCTTCCTGTATTTTCTAATGCTACAGTGGTACATTATACACAAATGTGACTACCTACTCATATAGCAAAACAAACATTCTTGACCTACAAGTATCAAAAGCTAAAGCTGATTCCCAAAAATGCTTATTCTAAGACCTAATCAGATCAAAATCAATGAAACAGTGAAGAAAATTTCGACTTACCAAATCAAATTAGCCAAATTAATCAGATTTAGCAGAATCCATATCCTTCCTAGCAGCTCTGGCATTGTCATATTCAAACTTCAACACATCAGGAATATGCGAAGTATCCTTAACATATAGCCATCTCCCCAATACACTCTCCTCAATCACCGGAAAAAATGGATACAACACAGAATTCACCACCCAGAACCAACTCGCACCAACAATACCCCCAAGAGCCGCACCAGCAAAAACCTGCGCCACCGTGTGGTAACCTAAATAAACCCTAGAATACATGGTAACAACAGCTAAAGACCAATGAAGAAGATTCATAATCCATCTGCTTCTTAAACCAAACCAGAATCCAATTCCTTTACATCCCATCAAACTGAAATACGTAGCGAAGAAGAACATGAATTGCGAGTGGCTTGATGGCCATCCATGTGAATCGCAAGCTTCGAGCAACGTACATGTCTCGGGACGCGCTTGCTCTACAGATGTTTTGATAAACTCGTTGATGAATTGTGAGATCACGAGACCTATACCGAAGAAGATCCCTTGAAGCTCACGCCGGAAAAGGAAATGAGAGACGAATCCACCGAGGCTAATGAAGACTGGGACGAGAGAGATCCAGGCGAGGAAATGTCCGAGCTGATCTCCGGGACGGTACCGGACGTGTGTAAGAGTTACGGCCTTGAGCTGCTGAGGTATTAGGTCCATTGACGATAGATCCAAAGGAATTTCTGTTAATCGAGAGAATTTGGCTTTGGTTTCAGGTTTCGTCTTCGTCTTCTTTATTTTCTCGAGAAAATGAACCGAGAAAGTGACGGAAAAGTGGGTGAGAAAAAGCCAGCCGGTGTGAACTCATCATGTTCAGGGAAGAGGATCATGTGGATGCGTGACACGTGTATTATGACACAAGAGTTATTACCACATGCGTCACATTAGATTACGGTGTACGTAAAGAACCAATGATGAGTCGCCATGTCATTATTTTAGTTTGCAACATAGGCGAATGTCAAAGACTTCGTGAAACCACGATCGTTGATCCATTCGGAAATTGGTAATAAAGTTAAATGGGCTATTTATTGTATACTTGGAAATACTAGGGACTAATATGAAATTATATGCAAATATGAGTCGGCAAAATTTTCGTGTTTCTTTTTTTTGCTGGGCGGGCGCGAGGGAACGGATCCAAATTAACCAATTCGTTTTCGGCGAAATCCTATTCTTACTCCGGTGAAATTACCGAATCAAAAACCCTACTCTCGAAGAAACTTGCTGTGCTCAAGCTTCTTCAATGGCGGATGATGGCTCCGCCTCTAATCGAAGGGACCCAATAAAGTCTTCAGGTGATTTTCCTTCTGACTTTTACTGTAAACCCTCAACTTGATTTTGGCACCTGAGTAGTGTTAGTGTAGTGTTTTTGTTTGCTTCTCGAGATAATTAGGTTAGTTGGTGATTAGGGTAGGAACAAATTTAGATGCTTCATTCCTTTTAGTATTGGTTTTTCATGTATATTGATTAGTTCAGAACCATATAAATTTACAATTGGTGGCATGGATTTGATTGTAATTCTGGAAATGGTGGTGTGTAGTTGGAAATGTTGCGGGACAAAGAAGACGAAAACAAGCTGTTACAGTGGCGAAGGAAAGAAGGGAATTACTGGTTAGGGCAAAGCGGCTTTGTAGGGTGGGTACTAATGGCGATGTTGAGGATGCTCTTGTTGAGAATGAGATGATGGTTGATGAAGAGCAGCCTATATTGGAGGCTCAAGCCAGTAAATCTGTGGAAGAGCTCAAGTCCGCTGTTCAATACCAGTAAGTGAATCTGTCAATTTTTGTTTGTCATTCTTTTCGTTTTCTTCACTGTTTCAGGTATTGTTCGTGATTTTTTTCTGATATCTACTTCTTATCTCAATTTTCAGGGGAAAAGGTGCAATGCAGAAGAGGGTGACTGCTCTTCGGGAACTCAGGCGTTTATTATCAAAATCTGAGTTCCCTCCTGTTGAAGCTGCGCTCCGTGCTGGTGCAATACCTTTACTTGTGCAGTGTCTTTCATTTGGCTCCCCCGACGAACAGGTTACATTTGCCTTATATATGCTTTAATACTATACCTTTGTTCTTGCATTTATTTGCTTATATATTCGTCCGGCACTTTACTGTAGATTTTGACAAGTAACTCATGCATTGAAAGAAGATATATTAAGGAGAGTTGTAATCTTTTGATCACAGTTCTGTCTAACTGCAGTTACTTGAGTCAGCTTGGTGTCTTACCAACATTGCTGCTGGAAAACCTGAAGAAACAAAAGCTCTATTACCTGCATTGCCGTTACTCATTGCTCACCTTGGAGGTTTGTTGTACTGGCCAACCAAGTCTGTTATTACTCTATTGTTTTTGTTGGATTAGATTTCATATGATTCCAAGTTTATATTCAGAAAAGAGCTCCGCACCGGTGGCTGAGCAGTGCGCATGGGCAATTGGTAATGTTGCCGGTGAAGGAGAAGATTTGAGAAATGTTCTTTTGTCTCAAGGGGCTTTGCCACCTCTAGCACGTATGATTTTTCCCGACAAGGGTTCAACAGTGAGAACAGCTGCATGGGCATTGTCAAATCTGATTAAGGTGGGGAAAAACCTGGCACGGATATTATCACCTTGGTTATAATTTACAAGCCTTTGTTACAAACTATTTTCATTATACCTTAATACAGGGACCTGAGTCAAAGGCAGCAGCACAACTTGTTAAAATTGATGGGATACTGGATGCAATTCTTCGACACTTGAAGAAAACGTGAGCAAAGTTACATCTCTCTGAATTTCAACAATTTCTTAGCGTGTTGTGGTGTCTTGCTTTTTAGTGATTCTTTAGATTTATAGGGGTCTGTTTTATGCCATTGATATTCTATTGTTCAATTTTGGTGAATAATTTGATCAAAATATTATTGATTGTTGGATTCAGGGATGAGGAAACTGCCACGGAAATTGCATGGATCATTGTTTACCTATCTGCCCTCTCAGATATCGCTACAAGTATGCTCTTGAAGGGAGGCATTCTTCAACTACTTATTGACAGATTAGCAACCTCAAGTAGCCTACAACTTCTCATCCCGGTAACTTTCAGATAGACCTTATCGTCCAAAAGAAACAGGATTCTAGTTAAAATATTACCTCAGATTATGCTATTCAATTGCTTCCAGTTCCAAGTCCCATCGATGTCATTTATACTCATATTAGCATGAATGATTAGAATCAGAATACTCACTACGTGGTCCTTAATTTTCAAATGTTGCATTCTTGATTATCTCTAAAACAAAAATGTGAATCCAGGTTCTCCGAAGTTTAGGCAATTTTGTCGCTGTTGATCCCAAAGCAGTATTAACAATTCTTATCCGTGAACAGAACACTGAAGGCTAGTATCTATTATCTTTTCCGGGTTAAACATCATCACCTTAATCCTATATATTCAAGATACTTATATTGCAAACTAAATTTCAGAAAGCATCATTGGTGTGCTTGCAAAGTGCTTAAGAAGCGAGCACCGTGTTTTAAAGAAGGTCAGTATCACATTCCCGTTGTGGTTTTAATTTTTTACAATTATATGAAGCTTTCATCACTATACTCGATTCTGTAGGAAGCTGCTTGGGTGCTATCTAATATAGCGGCGGGATCTATTGAACACAAGAGAATGATACATTCTACTGAAGTAATGCCATTGTTGCTACGGATTCTTTCCACATCCCCCTTTGATATAAGGAAAGAAGTTGCCTATGTCTTGGGAAATCTCTGTGTAGAATCTGCAGAAGGAGACAGAAAACCAAGGATAATTCAAGAGCATTTAGTCTCTATTGTCAGTGGCGGTTGCCTCCGGGGTTTCATTGAGCTGGTCAGATCTCCTGATATCGAAGCTGCTAGGCTTGGTCTTCAGTTCATTGAGCTGGTAAGCAACTAATTAAATGGCTCTTAAAAGCTCAATGAGACACGAGTTTTGCTTATATGTTGATGTCGCATAGTCATATTTGGAACAGGAATGATCCTAATTGGTTTTGATTTCTTTGGTGGATAGGTTTTAAGAGGAATGCCAAACGGGGAAGGGCCAAAGCTTGTGGAAGGAGAAGACGGTATCGATGCAATGGAACGGTTTCAGTTTCATGAGAACGAAGAGCTGAGAGTCATGGCGAACAGTCTTGTGGATAAATACTTTGGTGAAGATTATGGAATCGATGAATGAAATCGCCTCGGATTTTAGGGTGAGAATACAAAGAAAGTCGGATGATGAAATCAAAAGGAAACTAGTCATCTTAGCGTTTGCTTGTAACGATAGTGAGTGAGAGAGAAAGACAATAGTCTTTAGGTTTTGTCTTTTGGGTTGTTGTTGTAACTACTTGTAATACAGTTTTGTCTCACCGAAGGTTTGATTCCTTTTTGTCGTATCCTCCTTGTCACTTCAAATCCAATTATAAGATACACTGTCAATGTAATTATGATTTTTAGATACGGTGGTATTTTATTTGAATATCGAATTATCTTTTTAATCTAAGCTAAACTAAAGTAAATGATTTTACTTGTTTGAGGACATGAATGGGAAGAGAACAAAAATTTGGATTAAGTTCAATTTAACACTAAACAAAGATTCAATTATTAACTTGATCATGAATATGTTGTCCTTTCGTATTCCCGCTTCATTTTCTCTGTTTCTAGGGATTTGCTTTTTCCCTTCTCTGTAGCTACTTTCATTTTCCAGTAGCTAGCTCTTTCTCTCTTCTGGTCGTTTGAAGAAGAAGAAGATTCAAAAGATTTTCTGGGTAAGATTCTTCTTCTTCTTCCGTTGTACATTTTGGTTTAAAGATCCGCTAGTGTTAGTTTCCCCGTTCTTCTTCCGGTGGAGCTTAGAACGAATTTGAGTTTTAGGGTTTCTTTAGAAATCTGTGAAATTTTGTAAATTTGGCAAAGATAAAGAAGCTCTAGTAAAAGCTTGACCGCTGTTTGTGTTGATATCCAGGGTTAGGGTTTCGACGTCATGACTGGAAAATCATCAGCTCGTTCAAACAAATCGGGGAAGAACAAAATCTCGTCGGTGGCTACTCCGACAAGAAGAAATTTGGTTGTTCAGGAGGAGATTTTGGCGACAAAACATGAAATTCTCAAGGAGAATTATGAGAATCTGGAAAAAGATTACAAAAGTATAGAGGAAAGTTTTAAGCAGATGAATGAAATGAACGAGATAATGAAGTTTCAATATCAGAAGCAAATTAAGGAACTCGAGGAGAAAATTCTAAGCTTGCTTAAGGATTTAGAGAAAGAGAGAAGTGAGAAAGAGGAGTATATGAAGGAGATGAAGGGAATGATCAGTGAGAAAGAGGCCATTATCAATGATTTGAGTGTTAAGAATCAGGAGCTTTTGATTGCGAAAGAGGAAGAAGTGGAGAAGCTGAAGAAGATGGAGAACAAGTATGCTGAATTGAAAGAGAGATTTGATGCGGCTGAATCACAATGTTCATTCTTGAAATCGCTTTTTGATGCTGAGAATCTCGCCGGTCTAGGGAGTAGCGATGTGGCTTTCGAAAATGAGGTTATTGTGGTGGAGGATTATAATGTGACTATCAAGAATGAGGTTATTATGGTGGATGATCATAATGTGAATAACACTCCAACAGGTATGTATGTATGTTCTTGATATGTTGGTGAACCTCTCTTGTAAGAAAATTTATTTGAATATTTTCTGTTGTGTGCAGATACGATTGTGATCCTTGACGAGAGTGATGCTGAAAATGATAATCCTCATCCAAGAGAGAGTAACATAATCTCTGAAAATTCTGTTGATGTAAAACAAGAACAACAATCAGCTGGACCAAGCTCATCAAAAGTAAATCGTCTATTGTCATCATCGTCGTCATCATCATCATCATCATCAGTTGAACATGTATTCGTTGAGCTTCCCTTTAAAAGGTCCCGGGATATTTATAACAAGTCTTGAACCTTTCTCGATGCAGTGATCACTGAGCCAGAAGAAGTTGCTCACTCTTAAGTTAAGCTAGTTTAAGGTATATCTTATCGATCCTCCGGTTTATTGTTTTTTGTTTTGTCCCGGAGGTTGTAACATTTTTTGGACGAGATAGATAAAAAAAACGATTAGTATCTGATTAGGTGAATATTTTGGCTGTATGTTTTTTGTAAAATGTTTGGATTACTCGGCTTAATATCAAATCGCATCTAAATCGCTTTGATTCTTGAGTCACTCCTCCATACTTAAAACGCCAATAGCATTGTATAAGCATAATTACTTAATTAGTGATGATTATGAAACAGAGACAATAAAATAAAATAAGTCTTAAATCTAAACGCTTATTTAAATGGATTCTCGGAATAAACAAATTGGCTTTTCTTCCTCATTCTCTACACTCACTGGACTCTCTCTAAAACTTCTTCATCTTCTTCTCTCCAATTCGTACTGAGCAATTTCTTCGATCTTCATCGCGTAAGTTCTCTGTTAATCTCTTTCGGAGGTTTTTTCGTCGATCTCGATCTAGTTTCTTCCGTTCTATTGTAGAATCCTAAGCTAGATTGTTGGGGATGTAATCGTACGGTTTTTAGATTTTGAAATCGGAATCTGCTGCGATGCTTTAGCTAGTGGATTCAATCGCATCGAGTAGAAAACTTAATTCTTAATCTGTTTATGCGTTCATGAGCATCGTTTTAAATTACTGCAGTTTTGATGAACACTGAAATGGAAGAAGACGCAGGGAATGGAGGATTTCGGAAACGCATGAGAGCATCTGTAAGTTTTTTTTGAATTTGTCGTTGATCTGGTGATGATGATTTTGTGGTGGATCAGATTTTTGATTTTGTCCTGTGAAATTTGTTAGGATGAAGAGGGAAAAGGAGATTCGAGAGATGGAATTAGCCTTGATCATACCATTGAGAATGAAGAAGCTGAGACGAAACTTGTTGCTTCTGATGAGATGGAACTTAGCATTGCGCAAATTCTCGATAAGATTGAGAGCTTCACACAAACTGTAAGCTGCTCTTATCATTTCCCTGATTGCTTAAGTTTAGGAAGAATCTGATATTGATTGATGCTTCTTGTGGTAGGTTTCTAACTTGCTGGAAACAGGGAAAACAATGCTCAAGGAACTCAGTAACGAATTCGAAGAACGCTTGATCATGTGAGTTTGAAGAGATTCTATAATGTTTCTGTATGTACCATGATTGAGATGTTTATACACTCACATGTGTAACACTGTTCACATTTATGAAACAGGATACACAAGGAACATGTTGAGAAATGGCAGGACGAGATCAAGGAGTTGCGTTTGCTTGATGCATCAAACGAGGAGACTACTTCCCTCTTACACAACGCTCGCTATCTGATTCAGAATCCTAGCATTGAGCAATGAGGTAAACAGTCTAAAACCCTATCAAGAAGTACTATCAGCCATTACTAAGAATAGATTATCTTCTGTCGTCCAGTGGTGTAAGAAGTCATATATATAACTTTAGATCAACATATGGTTGGTTTGAGAATTTAGATTTCTTCAGTTTCAAAAACTTTATGATGTTTTGAAGGAAACATAGAAATAGCTTATCATGAACCTTTCTCAGCTAATTAAAACCAGAATTGTGTTTGCTTCTTTATTAGATTTTGGAGTGAATATAGAAAATGACTCATATCTCTAGTTCGATCAAAAACCAGTAACTCTTCATTCTCTTTTGCAATTCTTAAATGTTTTTCTCAGTTCTTGTTTCAACTCAATCTCCCAAAAACTCTCATGCTGAACGTAACCCTATCTTTTAAAAAATATTATTATAAAATTGTTTTCTTATAACTATAAATATTATTTTAAATGTGTATGTTTAACTGAAAAAATAGATGAACTGAAGTAGTAACAAAAGTTGAATAGTGGTGAAATTAAATTCTCTGAGGTGATATAGATGGACATGGACTAATCTATATATGAAGTTGTAAACTGTTAATTCAATTAAATTCACTGGGAAGAAAAAGGTATGGCGTTATCATGGGTTCAGGTTTAGGTGTTAGCCAATATAGGAATCTTCTACCGTTGCTCTGTTACAAAACGACAAGACTTAAATGTCGGGTCGTTACCAAACTCACTGGCTCATCTAAATATCTTTAAAACGCTAACGGCCCTGACCTTATTTCCATGCCCCACTTACATTTCAGATAATGCCAAATGGATTTTTCGGTTCAATTTTGGTTTAGTTATCTTTTTTTTCCCCCGGTTTAATTAACTTATAAATTTCACTTGCTAGAATGCAAAGACCAACTCAAAGTTGACCGACGGGGAGAGAAATTTTCATAATAGCTTATAATTATTTTTTATTTTATTGGCAACGACAAAGTTTGAATTATACATTAGGTGGAATGTCCATATCCCCAATTCAACTACCGACTTTGGATATACAGATACCTATTAATATTATAAGTTATCAGAGGCATATCTTTATATAAACAGTTATACATAGGACTTTGATATGTTGGACATATGATTAGCTAAAATAAATTATCAAATTCCAACGGCTAGTTCTCACTTATTTTATATGAAAATAATTTTAGGGATGTTATACTAACGAAACAGAGAAGACGCCACATGGAGTGATTGGACATATATATGCTTTTTTTTTTTTTTTTTTTTT
>Ga0041059_1002189_pt1 | contig 14871 bp, 17 predicted proteins | sample AraColnosormetaG_FD_56232 | JGI IMG/M metagenome (GOLD analysis project Ga0041059, IMG submission 56232) | Arabidopsis roots microbial communities from North Carolina, USA - Col MF nosort | ecosystem: Host-associated > Plants > Roots > Unclassified | place: USA: North Carolina | collected...
AAAGAGATCTATCAGGAAATCAAATCACTATAGTTTTTTTTTTTTTTTTAAATTCCTTGAGTTTATCAAACAAAAAAATGTAAATGTCCCTAGCAAGTACTGTAGGTTCATTTTTTTTGTTTCAAAAGAGTATGTTATTTCTTAAAAATCGCCAAAGATAGATAAGATTCGAAATTTGCATAAATGTGGCAATAAATATTATCAGAATCTTTTTATTGAATAATGAAGTTAATACACCTTAAATAGAGAATTAAGCGTTATTTAGATCTAAAACCACATGTGAAATTTCTTTATGTCACGTTTTTGTTTGTGTAAAACGATCTCTTTGAGTTAATTTGCAACTGAAAGCTCTCAGCATTTTACATTAATTGCAATATAAATAGTGATTTCTCATAGAATTAGTTCAAATCTTAAACTATTAGGACAGTTACGTAAACATTGTTAAACTAAAGGGACCAATATGGAAACACAAATCACTGTAGTTAATTTTTATTATTATCTTGAGTTTATCGTCTATCGTGTTCGAATTCTCTGTCGCTTACTTAAACACAGTCAAATTCATTTTCTGCCTTAGAAAAGATTTTTATCGAAAATCGACGTTTTTGAAAAAACTCAAATTATCGTCGTTTTGTTCTCAGATTTCTTCTGCTCTCTTCTTCTTCTCCTTCTTCTTCGTTCCACCGCCTCTGTTGCTTTATCTTCTTCTTCCTTCCTTCGATTGTTGATTACGTCGGTGGATCTTTGTTCTCCTCTGTGTTGTTTTCATTGCTAGATTTCGTCAATGATTGGCTTCTCACGATTCGATTTTTCCGGCTCCTGTTCTTAATTTCCTCTGAGGTAGATTAGTAAAACTCTTTGTCTCGTAAACATTGTTCGATGATGAAATTAGAAAGTTCTCACTCTTGTTTGCCAAATTTGGGATATTTCTGGAATTGAAAATGAATCGTCATTTTTTTCAATTTCTGAGGATTTTGTTACAATTGTTTTTTATTTATGTTAGAATTGAGATTGTGTGATGAATATCAGTAACCCTAGACAATTGTGAAATCAAAGCTATGAAAATCTTTTGATGCTATGTTTCCTATGATACAGAGAATGATGGATGAGGGATCAGTAGGGGATGTGAGTAGGATTGATGAAGCTGATGTTGCTCACCTTCAATTCAAGAATAGTGAGCAGTCGTTTAAACCGGAGAACATTGAAGTCCGGGAAGTAAAAGAAGTGCAGGTTCAGAGAGAAGCTGGTTCTCCTGATTGTTCTTATGGTGTAATAGCAGATTTTTTAGATGGTAAGAATGGTGGTGACCATGTGGAGCTTATAGGGAATGAACCATGTTCTAGCCGGCAGAATACAAATGATGAGGGGGATGTTGTCGAGGAGTTGACTGTTAAAACTTGTGAGGGATCGAGTATGGCTATAGTTGGTAGACCAAGTAGTAGAGCTAGATTAGAGATGAATCGCAGTCAGTTTCTGCATCGTTTTCCGCTAGACGGTGATTTACCGGGTAGTAGTTCTATGAGTAAGAAGGTAATTGACAGGGGAACAGTAAGTATCTTGAGAAATGCTGGGAAAATGTCTTTGCCTGAGACTTCAAATGGACAACTGGCTATTATTGCTGTTAATGGAGAAGCTAATGAACATTTGACAAATGTTGAACGAAATCCTGTACCTGTAGAGGCATTGTCTCATGAAGGCATCAAGACAAAGATGTTATCGCAGTCTGGGTTTTCTCAGTTTTTTGTTAGAAAAACATTGAAAGGGAAGGGAGTTACTTTCAGAGGCCCGCCAAACAATAGATCTAAAGCGAGGAATATGGATCAGCAAACTGTAGCTAGTTCTGGTAGCGCTTTAGTAATAGCTAATACTTCAGCAAAGATTTCTAGCAGCATCCCTTTGGCGGCTTATGATGGTTTGCCGTGCTTACCTTCCAATACCAGTAAACCATCTTCTTGTGCTAATCCTTCAGATACACATAGAGGTTGTGGAGGTGAAGGTTTAAGTCTGAGAGAATGGTTGAAGTCGGAGCGGCAGGAAGTTAATAAAGCAGAATGTATGTATATCTTTAGGCAGATCGTGGATCATGTGGACTGTTCTCATTCTCAAGGAGTTGTTTTATGTGACCTGCGACCATCTTCATTCAAAATTTTCAAGGAAAATGCAGTAAAGTATGTGGTTTCAGGTTCTCAACGAGAGTCTTTTGACAGCAACATGAACAAAGAGACTTTAAGTCAACTCGAAAACCCTCTGGTTAGAAGACGGTTAGGAGATACTTCTAGTCTCTCTATCCCTGCAAAGAAGCAGAAATCAAGTGGACCAAGCTCTAGACAGTGGCCTATGTTTCAACGAGCTGGTGGCGTCAATATCCAAACTGAAAATAATGATGGCGCGATACAGGAGTTTCATTTCAGATCTAGTCAACCTCATTGTAGTACAGTTGCCTGCCCTTTTACTTCAGTGAGTGAGCAGTTGGAAGAGAAATGGTATGCGAGCCCTGAGGAGCTCAGGGGTGACATGCGTTCAGCCTCTTCAAACATCTATAGTTTGGGTATTCTTCTTTATGAGGTATGCCATCTTAATTGTAGCTTTTGACCTGCAATTGTAAGTATGTACATCCATGAGTTGAAATGTGAATCTGCAAGCCCTTAATGTTGACACACATATATATGTTTTCCCGTGGGATTATGTCTTTAACTGGGACATATCGTGTGTGGGTCATGTTTGGGTCCAGATAGATTTAGATAGTGTAGCATGTTTGTTAATGAGATGGTAACAGTGAAGTTTCTCGTTGAAAGTACAGTTGGCTGCATGGCTCATAGGTTTATGTATATATTGATTCGACTGTTTCTTGGTCAAAACATAACATTTTCATTGATATACTAATTTGTTTTTTTCCGTCAGTTGCTGAGCCAATTTCAGTGTGAAAGAGCTCGTGAGGCTGCAATGTCTGATATCCGACACCGCATTCTTCCTCCCAAATTTCTGTCGGAGAATCCAAAGGAAGCTGGGTTTTGTCTTTGGTTACTTCATCCAGAATCTTCATGCCGACCATCAACCAGGCAATGCAAAATCTTTAGCTACTATAATTCTCAAATGATATAAAGCGTGTTATTGAACTTTTGTATGCTTGTTTCTGTTGATAGTTTAAGGCCATGAATCCCTAGTGGGTCTATTGGAAGATAATCTTGTTGTATATCTAGAAATGTACATATGCACCAAATGTGGAAGTTTTGTTCTCCTGGCTGTAAACGGGAGGACGATTGTCTCGTCAACAGTTTCACATAGGATTGTTAGGTTCTACTCTGAAAAATAATTAGTCTTTGTACTAACTGAGCTCCCTTTATGTGTTGATAGTCTCCTTCCTGTCATAATTTATCTGTCAAGAATGTGAGTTGGCTTAATCTCTAAATAAGTTTGATGTTGTTCTGTATTAGGGACATCTTACAATCTGAAGTAGTTAATGGAATCCCGGATTTGTATGCTGAAGGCTTATCTTTATCCATTGAACAAGAGGACACAGAGTCTGAACTCTTGCAGCATTTCCTTTTCTTGTCCCAAGAGAAAAGGCAGAAGCATGCTGGAAATTTGATGGAAGAAATTGCGTCCGTAGAAGCAGATATCGAGGAAATTGTCAAGAGACGTTGTGCCATAGGGCCTCCGTCCCTGGAAGAAGCTTCTAGCTCATCTCCTGCTTCTAGTGTACCTGAAATGAGACTGATCAGGAACATTAATCAGCTTGAAAGCGCTTATTTCGCTGCAAGGATAGACGCACATCTCCCTGAAGCACGTTATAGGTTACGCCCAGATAGAGATCTGCTAAGAAATAGTGATAATACTGTAGCAGAAGTAGAAAACAGTGAGACTTGGAGCTCAGATGATCGTGTTGGAGCGTTCTTTGATGGGTTATGCAAATATGCTCGATATAGTAAGTTTGAAACTCGGGGTGTGCTGAGGACCAGTGAGTTGAACAACACTTCAAATGTGATTTGTTCTCTGGGTTTTGATCGGGACGAGGATTATTTTGCCACAGCTGGTGTGTCGAAAAAAATTAAGATATATGAGTTCAATTCCCTTTTCAACGAATCTGTTGACATTCATTATCCAGCCATAGAAATGCCAAATAGATCAAAGCTTAGCGGCGTTTGCTGGAACAACTACATTAGGAACTACCTAGCTTCCTCTGATTATGATGGTATTGTCAAGGTATTTGAACCTTTGAAGTTTTACGTAGATTGTTTATCACTTGATTACCCCTTTATTTCCTTCGGTCTAATGAATACAAACGTATTTATGATGAATCCAGTTATGGGATGTGACAACAGGACAGGCCATTTCACATTTCATAGAGCATGAGAAGAGGGCTTGGTCTGTTGACTTCTCTGAAGCTTGTCCGACAAAATTAGCCAGTGGAAGCGATGATTGTTCTGTGAAGCTATGGAACATCAATGAGGCATGCTCTTCTATACTGGATTTTGTCGTTTTAATAGCTACTCCTACTGAGATATCTGGCATATATACATATGAATATATCAATAGCACTTTGGATTATTCTGTCAATGTTGTCATGCTCGTATTTTCAGCCTTGTAGCTAATAGACAATCTTCTTGTTTGACTGTGCAGAGGAACTGCTTAGGAACAATCAGGAACATTGCAAACGTTTGTTGTGTGCAATTTTCTCCACAGTCCTCTCACTTGCTAGCCTTTGGATCATCAGACTTCAGAACCTACTGCTATGATCTAAGGAATTTAAGAACTCCTTGGTGCATACTGTCAGGACACAACAAAGCAGTTAGCTATGCGAAGTTCTTGGATAATGAAACTCTTGTAACAGCATCAACTGATAACACGTTAAAGCTTTGGGATCTTAAGAAAACCACTCACGGTGGCCTCTCAACAAATGCTTGCAGCTTAACTTTTGGCGGCCATACAAATGAGAAGGTAGCTAATGCTGAAACGTAATTTTGAGTTAATCTATATAATGATGTTTCTCTTTTTCCTTCGTGGTTGATTTGTCTTTTCCTGCCTTTTTCAGAACTTTGTTGGTTTGTCTACTTCTGATGGATATATAGCTTGTGGCTCTGAGACAAATGAGGTATGCCCCTACAAACCTGGGAACTCTTTGATATTCCTATAACTTTGTGTATGGAATCTCCTTTTCTATAATCCTTTAACAAGCATTGCCACAGATTGATAGTTTGATTCTCAACTTAACTAGAAGCTCCAGAGTTTATTTCATGTGATGGAAAAAATCACAGTTCCATGTGAATTCCGTCTATTTATACGCGATGGAGGAACTTATCCATTGATACTAACAATTAGTAAAATAACTGGCGTAGGGTCAAAAAAGAACTAATCTGGTAGTATTGTTGTTTAAGTGATCTCTCTGATTGAGAAATATGCTGTTTCTTGTTTTGTTCAGGTTTATGCCTATCACCGGTCTCTTCCCATGCCAATTACCTCGTACAAGTTTGGTTCTATTGATCCAATATCAGGTAAGGAGATAGAGGAGGACAACAACCTGTTCGTTTCAAGCGTTTGCTGGAGAAAAAGATCGAATATGGTTGTTTCAGCTAGCTCAAATGGGTCAATCAAAGTTCTACAGTTGGTCTGAAATAAATACATACATACAGAAGAAGCTGAGGTAATTCTACACCTAGAGCCCTCTTGGTTTATGGTAAAACAAAAACCCCATCAATCCAAGAATCAGGCAAAACAACGGAGATAACGAACAAGCTTTCAACACACAGATATGAGATAGTTTTATCTATCTGTTGCTAAAGTTTTCCTCAAATGGGGTGAAGGAATGAGAGTGAGTAGAACTATAGTTGTTCAATAGTTGCGGTTTGATCAGCGCGGTAAGGGTTTATACCGCTGATGGGTATACATAGTAAGGTAAAAGACCTTCTCTTTTGTGGTGTTCTAAGGTGTTTATTTTTTTATTTTTTATTTTGGCTCTTACAATAAGATTCCTCTTTGTGATATGTAAATTTGCTCCGATAGTTCTAAGGTAAAAGAGCATACTCTGATGTATATATAGTTGAAATGAGCTTTTTAGTTCTACGGATGAATCTCCTCCACCAAGAAAAGAAAAATCTTCGTTTTTCTTTTTAAAAACTTTAAATGCATCGTTTTTTGTTGAATGTTCACAAAAGTAATCTTTGAAATGCTTTATCATTGTACATAGCTTAGGACTGAATCAGCGTAATAACGTTATCAAGGTTTCTTGCTCAATCAAGCTGCTCCAACTTGTTTATGGTCTTCTTCACTTGGTACTGAAAACTTTTTTACTTTCTGAGACAAACAACAACAGAAGATGAATCAAGGCCTTGCTCAATCTAAGATCAAGCTGTCTTACATCTATGAGAAAGACTTAAGAATCACAAAGAAGAATTCATAGTGAACTAGTGAAGCATGCCATATGGAAAAACAATTGTTCAAAAACTCCAATTGAGGAAATGTTGGAAAAAGAAAAGAACAAACCTTAGATAGAACACATTCTCAGAGAGATTGCAGTAGAATTAGACATTTCTCTTGATCGAATTTCGATTCCGAAACACAATTGAGAAGATTCACAGCTTCTTGTCGTCAAATTGGTAGGGGAAGCTTTTTCTCCATTATCATAAACCCTAAACTAAAAGTTTCTGCAAAAACAACTATTTTATCGAACTCTTAATGGGCCATCAATGGGCCCATACTTATAAACTTAAACCCTTTTCCAATTTCAGTCGTATTTTACAAAAACCATCACCGTCGTTATCACAGTAACCAAACAACTTTCATCGCCGGGTAAGCTCCATTCCCAAGCTATTTCGATCTCGTTTCACGTCGATCTATTTCTAGTCAAGTTAATCTCTTCTTTTAGGGTTTAATTAGTTAAGACTTGCGTTTGATTATCTCAAGTTCAGAATTTGTTTCTTGATGATCTAAAGGAAGGAATTTTATACTTATCAAATTGAGGATTTTTGTTTTTGGATGCAGAGAACTGATTAACATATAAGAAAATGGCGTTTGCTAGAGCAGTGAGAAGACCAATTGGAGTCTTTTATTATAGTGTTAGTAGTAGATTTAGTTCTGGAAATGAGTATTCTACTGTGGCAAGCAAATTCGAAACTTTGTCTCAGTACAAAAGCTCTGTACCGTCTGGTTACACAAGCCTTGTTCGTGGTTTTGGGAATTTCATACGGAGTTTTAGTTCGGAAGCTCCTCCTGCTGTATCTGACCAAATGAGTCTTATTAAGCAACTTAGGGAAAGAACTAGTGCTCCTATTAAAGATGTTAAGGCTTCTTTAGTTGAATGCAATTGGGATCTTGGTAAGAATTTGGTTTAGGTTTTTTGTTTTGGTGAAGGTTGTGTATGTTTTGTTGTGTTTTGAAGTGGGTTTTTTTGGATTTGACACAGAGGCTGCTCAGAAGGATTTGAGAAAGAGAGGGAAAGTTTTGGCTTCGAAAAAGTCGTCACGGACTGCTGCAGAAGGAATGCTTGCCGTTGCTCAAAATGAAGGGAAAGTTGCTGTTATTGAACTTAACTGTGAGACTGATTTTGTTGCTAGGAATGAGATTTTCCAGTACTTGGTTAGTCCCATAGCAATTTCACATTGGTTGTTGCTGAATGATGGGCTTTTTGTTTATTTTACTGTTCCTTGTCTTCTAAAATTGACATGTCTTGCAGGCTTTAGCTATGGCAAAACATGCTTTGCTGGTTGAGAGTAGTTCGCAGCAAGTTTCTGGTGTCTTCCCCTTTGGGCCGGAGCTTTTTGAGGTCAGTTTTTTATGTACTCGCTTGTTTCCTTTTTTGTTATTTAAATTTATGGATTTATGTTGTTTCCTTTGCACTGTCTGAGATATTGATATCAACTTTTCATTTCTAATCACTCTAATGGATGCTATCAGGAGTTCAAGCTTAACCTCGATCATCCAAAAGTTAATGGTGAAACAACGGTTTCAAACGCTGTTACAGAAGTAGCTGCAATCATGGGAGAGAATGTAAAATTTAGGAGAGGTTTCTTGATGTCAAAATCTTCAGCAGGCGTCCTTTCTGCATATCTTCACACAAGTCCTCAACCAGGTACAATTTGTTCAATATACTTCCCATTGTTTCTAATCTCTTTTTTTATGATATTTCTGTGCATTTCTAACTTTAAAAAAAAAAATGAGAATAGGGTTGGGTCGTATAGCTGGGATTGTATCTCTCGAAGTAGAAGGTGAAAATACTCAACTAGAGGCTATTCAGCGTGTAGGCTCAGAACTGGCTATGCATGTTGTAGCAGCAAAGCCTTTGTTTTTAAGCAAAGACCTTGTTTCTTCTGAAGCAATGGCAAATGAACGCGAGATTCTAAAGTCTCAGGTTAGTGTCACTTTATGTTATGAAATTGAACTGTAATTTGTAAAAAGTACACAACCTGCGTTAGAAAAGTTTGCTTATCAAATGTTGTATATGACAGGCAGAAAGTACAGGCAAGAATCAGATGGCGATAGAGAAGATTGTGGAAGGGCGTCTCCGTAAGTATTTTGAAGAAGTTGCTCTAATGGAGCAAAAGTTTATTGTGAACGATGCTATAAACATTAAGGTATGTGGGTCTTAGCTTAAAACACCTAGTTTACCGTTTTATTACCTCTGCATCGCTTGTTGAATTCAACTCTTGGGCTCCTATTCCACAGACACTGGTGGATAATTTGTCCAAGGAGGTAGGTTCTCCAGTGAAGGTTACCGATTTTCTTAGAGTCGAGGTTGGGGAAGGAATCGAAAGGTAAACTAACCGTCACCCGTATGTCCAGTACGGCTTATCATTGTTGTAAGATTAGTCGCTTATGAATTTTGTTTTTTTTGAAGGCTTGAAGCATCTGATGAACCAGTTGCTCAAACTGCTTGAAGACAAAGAATCAACGACATGGTTTTAGATTTACAGAACTCTTTCCTTCTTTGGTTCCTTTAGAGTTCATGGCTTCAACGCCTTCTTGAGATTATAGAATCTTTCTCATGATTTTGTTTCTCACACAATATGGCAATAAGAGTGATTGTGCCTAGGAAGCTATGACCAGAAAAAAAAAACATGTTTGTGTTCTCCTACTCCTACTAAGATCATTATACAAAAACCTTCACTTATGTGTTTGATTTTAAGGTACTCAAGTATTTGAATAAGCAGATAGTGAGTTCTTGGCTCCTCCGGTTACCAACGGTCGAAATTGACGGTTTAATATAATTCATAGACAAAACCGGTCAACTTTATATTATCCACAATCAACGATCAAGATCAACGAGAACTAATCTTACGGTTGATATCATACATCTGTATTGAGTTACAGTACACCACAAAACACTCAATAAACACTAAGCACTCTTCTTCTACCTTTTGATTTTCGAAAAACGCAAACTTTCTGAAAAAGCAAAAACTTCTGATTCTCTCGAGAATCATTTACTCTTCACACTGTCCCCGTCTCTCTTTCTCTTGGGTTAATCATGGTGTCAGAGACGACGACGAACCGATCAACGGTTAAAATCTCAAACGTTCCTCAAACCATAGTCGCCGACGAACTCCTCCGGTTCTTAGAACTCCACCTCGGCGAAGATACTGTATTCGCACTCGAAATCCCAACAACTCGTGACAATTGGAAGCCAAGAGACTTCGCTCGAGTACAATTCACTACCCTCGAAGTCAAATCTCGAGCCCAGCTTCTCTCTTCTCAAAGCAAGCTCCTTTTCAAAACCCATAACCTAAGACTCTCTGAAGCTTATGATGATATCATCCCTCGTCCTGTAGATCCAAGGAAAAGGCTAGACGACATCGTTTTGACTGTTGGGTTTCCTGAGTCTGATGAAAAAAGGTTTTGTGCCCTAGAAAAATGGGATGGTGTGAGGTGTTGGATTTTGACTGAGAAGAGAAGAGTTGAGTTTTGGGTTTGGGAAAGTGGTGATTGTTATAAGATTGAAGTTAGGTTTGAGGATATTATTGAAACTCTTAGTTGTTGTGTTAATGGTGACGCTTCTGAGATTGATGCATTTCTTCTCAAGGTAAATTTGTTAGTCCTAATGTGTTTTGCGACAATGTGAGTCTGTGTTGAGTTTATTTAGGAGTTCAGGTTCTGTGAAAATGATTCAAGATTGAGTTTTTTGGTTAGTCATATGTTTATGCATGTATTGGTTCTTTGAATCCTCTGTGACAGCTTTATGGTTTGATGAACGTGCATGAGATTGAGATTGGATTGATTTGTATGCTTGTGTTTTATCTTGGTCTCTTCTGATTTCTTTTAGCTTACATGTTGTTTTATGTTGCAGCTGAAATATGGACCGAAGGTATTTAAAAGAGTAACAGTTCACATAGCCACAAAGTTTAAGTCTGATCGGTACAGATTCTGCAAGGAGGATTTTGATTTCATGTGGATTCGGACAACTGATTTCTCTGGTTCGAAATCAATTGGTACATCAACTTGCTTTTGTTTGGAAGTCCACAATGGCTCAACGATGTTAGACATTTTCTCGGGCTTACCTTACTACCGAGAAGACACTTTGAGTCTAACTTATGTGGATGGGAAGACCTTTGCTTCTGCAGCTCAAATTGTTCCCCTCTTGAATGCCGCCATTTTGGGGTTAGAGTTTCCATATGAGATCCTTTTCCAACTCAATGCGCTTGTTCATGCGCAGAAAATCAGTCTTTTTGCTGCGTCAGATATGGAACTGATCAAAATCCTTCGTGGTATGAGTTTGGAAACCGCATTGGTGATCCTCAAGAAACTTCACCAGCAAAGTTCTATATGTTATGATCCTGTCTTCTTTGTCAAGACTCAGATGCAATCTGTGGTTAAGAAGATGAAGCATTCCCCTGCATCAGCTTATAAAAGATTGACCGAGCAGAACATCATGAGTTGTCAGAGAGCTTACGTTACACCCTCAAAGATCTATCTGTTGGGTCCAGAGCTTGAGACTGCAAATTATGTTGTGAAGAACTTTGCAGAGCATGTCTCGGATTTCATGAGAGTTACTTTTGTGGAAGAAGATTGGAGCAAGCTTCCCGCAAATGCTCTCTCTGTGAACTCCAAGGAAGGCTATTTTGTGAAGCCCTCTAGAACCAACATTTATAACAGGGTGTTGTCAATCCTTGGAGAAGGGATTACCGTTGGGCCTAAGAGGTTTGAGTTCTTGGCTTTTTCAGCGAGCCAACTGCGAGGAAATTCGGTCTGGATGTTTGCTTCTAACGAGAAAGTAAAAGCGGAAGATATAAGAGAATGGATGGGTTGTTTCCGTAAAATCCGAAGCATTTCCAAATGTGCTGCTAGGATGGGTCAGTTGTTCAGTGCTTCGCGGCAAACACTTATTGTCCGTGCACAAGATGTGGAGCAGATTCCCGACATCGAAGTGACAACTGATGGTGCTGATTACTGCTTCTCGGATGGCATTGGGAAAATTTCACTTGCATTTGCCAAGCAAGTTGCACAGAAGTGTGGATTGAGTCATGTCCCTTCTGCCTTTCAAATTCGATACGGTGGCTACAAAGGTGTGATTGCTGTTGACCGCAGTTCCTTCCGAAAGTTGTCTCTGCGTGATAGTATGCTTAAATTTGACTCGAACAACAGGATGCTGAACGTTACCAGGTGGACAGAGTCGATGCCTTGCTTCTTAAACCGGGAGATCATTTGCCTTTTGTCGACCCTTGGAATAGAAGATGCAATGTTTGAGGCGATGCAAGCGGTGCATTTATCTATGCTTGGGAATATGCTTGAAGACCGCGATGCAGCACTTAATGTTCTGCAGAAATTGAGCGGAGAAAATTCCAAGAATTTGCTAGTTAAGATGCTGCTTCAAGGATATGCACCGAGTTCAGAACCTTACCTCTCAATGATGCTTCGTGTGCACCACGAGAGCCAGCTTTCTGAACTAAAGAGCAGATGCAGGATACTTGTACCGAAAGGACGGATCTTGATCGGTTGCATGGATGAAATGGGTATCCTGGAGTATGGCCAAGTGTATGTTCGTGTAACCCTGACTAAAGCGGAACTGAAATCTCGCGATCAGAGCTACTTTCGCAAGATTGATGAGGAAACATCTGTGGTTATTGGGAAAGTGGTCGTGACGAAAAACCCATGTCTTCACCCTGGAGATATTAGAGTTCTTGATGCTATATATGAGGTCCATTTCGAAGAAAAGGGATATCTCGACTGCATCATCTTTCCTCAGAAGGGAGAAAGGTACAATAAATCAATCCTTTAGAGTTATGCACCATAAGATAAACCATATGCTTCTGATTCTTAGTCCCAACTTAGTTGATGGTTTGTTTCTCCTTGGTTTTTGTTGACTCCACAGACCACATCCAAATGAATGTTCTGGTGGCGATCTCGACGGAGACCAGTTTTTTGTTAGCTGGGATGAGAAGATTATACCTAGCGAAATGGACCCTCCAATGGACTATGCTGGAAGCAGGCCTCGTCTAATGGATCATGACGTCACGTTAGAGGTTTGTTTCTTGAAAAGGCTTTCATGATGTGAAAGTTTCCTAATCTTTGGAGCTAAGCTGATTCTCTTTCTTTCACTCTGCTTTGTAGGAAATCCACAAATTTTTTGTGGATTATATGATAAGCGACACGCTTGGGGTGATCTCAACTGCACATTTGGTTCACGCAGACCGTGACCCTGAAAAAGCCCGGAGCCAGAAGTGTCTAGAGTTAGCAAATCTTCACTCTAGGGCTGTTGATTTTGCAAAAACTGGAGCTCCAGCTGAGATGCCTTATGCCTTAAAGCCCAGAGAGTTCCCTGATTTTCTGGAACGGTTTGAGAAACCAACATACATCTCTGAGTCTGTGTTTGGGAAACTATACCGTGCTGTGAAGAGCTCTCTAGCACAGAGAAAGCCAGAAGCTGAGAGCGAGGACACGGTAGCTTATGATGTGACACTTGAAGAAGCTGGCTTTGAGAGCTTTATAGAGACAGCGAAAGCCCATAGAGACATGTATGGTGAGAAACTGACCTCGTTGATGATATACTATGGAGCTGCTAACGAAGAGGAGATTCTCACAGGCATTTTGAAAACCAAGGAGATGTATCTGGCGAGAGATAACCGGAGGTATGGTGATATGAAGGATAGAATTACGCTTTCCGTGAAAGATTTGCATAAAGAGGCCATGGGATGGTTCGAGAAAAGCTGCGAGGACGAACAACAGAAGAAGAAGCTAGCATCGGCGTGGTACTATGTAACATACAATCCAAACCATCGCGATGAGAAGTTGACATTCTTGAGTTTCCCATGGATCGTAGGTGACGTTTTGCTTGATATAAAGGCTGAAAATGCACAGAGACAGAGCGTTGAAGAGAAAACAAGTGGACTTGTATCCATTTGATTGCCCTATATAACACTTGGTGTAGTAGAATTGCTAGTTAAAGGACTATAACGTCGCTTGTATATGTGTCAAAATTATATATGATATATTAACAAGACTTGTGACTTTATATTATGTGTCATTTTGTAATTTTGAATGTGAAAATTATCAAAATGGGAGATTAAATTGGTAAATTACCAGATGATTTATTGGTACAGTTGACAAAGATATTGTTGATGCAAAATTAGATAAATGGAGTGCTGGCGTTGACACTAATTCTATTAGTCCATGAGAAACCGATTGTGCTATATCTCTAGCAGTTTGATGTCAGCTTATGGATTTGATAATATTAGTGAAATTCTTGGAAGATGAAAATAGTAAATAGGTACACTTCATACCTTAACATATATTCCATTTTTTTTTTCCGACTGAATGATTTCATTATATTATACGAAAGTAGAATGCATTTTTGAAGTACAACGACGACAAGAGACGAACTCTGTCGGGAACTAAGCCGGCGGAATACATCAATATCCCCGGAAACCTAAGCCCAAAAGAGGGAAGCAAACTATAAGCATAAAAGTACAAGAAGGTAAGCTTAAAAGAAACTTAAGATCTAAATCTGAAACTCAAAACATCAAAACCTGCAACCAATCCCAAAGTAACAGTTGGCGTCGGGCCGAAACCAAGAAACATGAGCCACAAGAAGAACCAACCAAGCATGCAAACTCCAAAGGACAGGAGATCCCGAAGAAGAACGAAACCGAAGGCTCAACCAGCAACAACCCAACAGAATAGAGAGCAGGATGTAACATATATTCCATTTATTAGATACATCATTTATTATTTAGTTTGTTATTTAAGTTCTAAGACACAATTAAGTCATAATTTTAAATTTGTTGATGTGTCATGATTTTAAAATCCTCTTATTTGTTGATGTGGCCTCAATGAGCTTCTTTTTATTAGTAGTATTTATTTCTACATGTTATGGTTCTTCTGAAGAGCTTTCTATCTCACTAGGAAAAAATAATTTGTGAGTTTGGATTTAATTAGCGAACCATATTTCTACATTTTTGATAGGTGCTTGTGCTTAGTGCTTGTAATATGTGTCAAGGCAGAGGAGGAGAAAAAGGATAATGAGCTTTCAAAGATTGAGGGTGTTAACGGCATGGAAGAAGATTAGACGTTGGAAAAGATTACCATACCAATGAACAAATTAGCCCAAGAACGAACTACATATGGAGAGGGTCACATATGCGTTTGAAGGAGAATGCTTAGGATAGTAAGAAGGGTTTGGTGTATGGGTAAATTGCTTCACATATAATAGTTTTAGTCATTTATGCGAATAACTATAATAATCGTGCAAGGTTTTGGTGAATTAATATATTCTCAAGTTCAACTATTGTGTGTTGGTTTGGTTTTGTTTTCAATATGTCGTAGTTGACGATTACATAGTATTAAGGCTAACATTGAGAGGAGATAAAGAAATGAGAAAGCAAAGCAAGTGGCATAAACGAATACCGATACGAAAGAGAGTTGTGAGTTTGATTAATATGTGCCACATCTGAT
>Ga0041059_1002190_pt1 | contig 14867 bp, 16 predicted proteins | sample AraColnosormetaG_FD_56232 | JGI IMG/M metagenome (GOLD analysis project Ga0041059, IMG submission 56232) | Arabidopsis roots microbial communities from North Carolina, USA - Col MF nosort | ecosystem: Host-associated > Plants > Roots > Unclassified | place: USA: North Carolina | collected...
ACCACTCTACGTTTATCAGCCGCAAGAAGATCAAGTGACTTATTAAAAGGACTTGCTTCTCTAGTTATAACTCGTTTCCCAAAGTATACTTTATCAGGATCAATCAGCTTCAACACCTGCTTTGCGTAACTAGAACTACCCATTGTGTAAACGTGCATTGTGAAGAGCTTATTGGCTTCTAAGAGAAACTCATGAAGAAAAGGTCGTAGCTTTATGATAAACTCGTAACCGTCTACGTTGCGTCTCCATAGATCTTGCCTTGAATCAGTTTCTTCGAGTAGATACTTCTCGCGTTTAGATAGGTCTGAAACCAGAACAGAGTGGAGTAGCGTGTGGTCCAAGTCAAGGACTAAATGAAGCTTCTTCTTCTTCTTCTTCTGAAAGAGTTGCGTAGTAAGATGCTTTTTTAACATCGCAGCGTGGTTTTGTAATCTCTTGACGAAATCATCGAAGCAAGACGACGACGAGGACGACCTCTTTGGTCTTTTGGATTTCAGTTGCAGAAGATGTTTACGTACTAGAAACATAATCGACAAATCAGTATCTGAAATCGAACGGAAAAACAAAACCCTAGTTTGTTCGGAAACAATGAGTTGTATAATCTGTGATGATAATGATATTGATTGATACTCTGCGTATATATAGAGAAGGATATGGAAATAACAAGACAAAATGGAAATTGGAGTAGAGTAACGAAAAATGGAAATCGCAATGTGATGTTGACACGTGTTCAGGTGTGACACTTGAAGCCGTTCAATATTTGTTTGGTTGGTTTAAATGGGCCTAGGCCTTTGAGTGAAATTACATAGGCCATCTGGTTTTACGTTTTGTAAGATTTGGGAAACTACAGATTTTAGTATGAGCACCCCATTGGAGTACCTTATTTAAGGAATCCTTAGAATTTTTTATTATTAGATTTTGAATAAATGAAAGTTTAGAATTTTTGTTGAATCTTTATATTTTTTGTTGTCCAATGGTGGAATCTTTAAGCGGGCTTTTTTAAAAAAAAATTCAAAATATAATATTATAATATTTTTTATTTTACAAAACACAATAATTATTAAAAATATTAAAATTGTAAACATACATAACATAAAAACAAAACAAACATATTAAATGAAAAACTTGAATGACGATTAGAATTAAGCTTGAATCGGACCAAACTTTTGCCATATATGTTCAACCAAATCAGCTTTTAAGTGTTCATGCTTAGTCCGATCACGAAGTCGGGTTCGAGTGGCCATCATATTACCAAGATTTGAAGGCATGTCCGTAGAATAGGTGAAATCCACTTGTGAAGAACTAGCTGATTCCGGATGTGCGAAATCGGATACATCATACTGAGTGTATCCATCTCGTTCGTCTTCTACTATCATATTGTGAAGAATTATACATGCTCGCATAATATTCCCGATTTTTATCTTATCCCAAATAAGAGCAGGATGTTTGACAATAGCAAACCGAGCTTGCAAAACTCCAAATGCACGTTCAACATCTTTACGGCAAGCTTCTTGATTTGTAGCAAATAAAGAAGCTTTTTCATCTTGTGGAAGTGAAATAGATTGGATAAATGTAGCCCATTTTGGATAAATTTCATCAGTGAGATAGTAAGCCAAATTATACTCATTCCCGTTGACTACAAAAGCCATTGAGTTTTACTTTATACTTCTAACAAGTATCAATCGGATAGAAAATCTAGTTTCGCACATAGAGATTATACTAGGCAAGACATAGTCTCTTCCAATGACAGAGTAAATCACAAACACAGAATATTACAAAAGCTAACTCCTGCATCAACAAATCTCTTTTTATACCTTTTGTTATCAATTAGAGAAGTGTGTTAGCTAATCTCAAACTTTACTTATTATCTTCCTACATTAAAAGACAGAACCAATACGAAATCAAGGCTAATTTCACTAAAACAAAGAAGAAATCATAACTGAGTAATTTGTTGATTTTATAACCAAATTCAATACGAAACAATAAACTAACGAATCTCAACAAACAAAAATCATCAGAATCATCATCATCAAAGAAATCCCAATTCACGAAACCCTAATTTCATTGCAATCTATCAATAACTCTAACTACTCACGATCTACACAATCAATAAGGTAGAATCATACCTTCATAATCTGATTGGAGCATGCTAGCTTCTGATGATTGAGAGAGATTTCTCTCTTCGTTTCTTCGGACAAAACAAAGCGAACAATAGAAATGAAAATAAATCACGGGAGAATTTTTTTTTTTTGGTTTTGTCTCTTCCCTCAGCCAATAACAAAAGGCCACGTGTAAGACTCTTCCCAAACCAAAAACACCTAAGATAAGGTTCGAACCTTACTAATTTCATGACTTCTGATTTAATTTTAGCATATTATTCTAAGGACTTTTGCTAAAAAACTCATAAGAATTCCCCACTGGACATGGTCTAATTTCTCCACAATTTAGTAACTATATACAGTAGCGAGATAAAAATATACGCATATTATTGGAAAATATGAAATTAAGTGTGTGATTTTTTTTATATATTTTTATAAAATTGTGTGAAGTTATATGAACTTATTTGAATACAGGTCGAATTTGTGGTAAAATATTTTTTTATATAGATTTATGTGTATGTTTACTCAAAAATAATTTATTAAATTCAGTGTAATTGCAAAAAATTATGAAATATTAGTTTTATTACTGTTAATAATCTTTTTACCAAAATTTTCAATATATGTGTATGTATTTTTTTATATCTATATATATTAACTAATTGTCAATATTCCTCGATTTGTTTGAGCCTTAAATTATTATTGGATGACAAAATTTTTTTTACTAATTGTCTCTTGTGAAGACAAGAAAAAGAAATTATTTCGTTCAGCTACATATATTTAAGATAAATTTTAAAAAGTAGAAGTAATACACTACCATTAATAATGTAGCTAAGAAATAAAAATGGCAACATAATTAATACATTAATACATGTAGCAAATAGAGTAATATTAACAATAAAACCTCTCATAAATTACAAAAATTAGCTTAATTAAACCCACTTCATTAATTTCCGCAATTGTTGCAAATTTCAGACAAAACTTTCCTTTTTTTTGTCCTTTTCAGTCATTGTTCCGTCTTCGACCACCACCGTCAAATCCGGCGACCCATCAACCTTCAGATGACTAAAGGTGGACTTGGAATAGCCGCGATGTCATACGTGGTAATCGATTACATGCGTTACGTGTCACCGGTGTGGCATTCTCGTCTTATGCCAGTTCTTTGGTCTGTTCTTGCTATCGCCGTCGTCACTCGTGTTCTGTTCTATAAACACTGGTCTAAAGAGCTACGAGCAGCTATTCCTTTCCTTGGTTCTATCGTATTCCTTCTCTGTGCTCTTCTCTTTGAAGCTCTTTGTGTTCGCTCTGTTACTGCTGTTCTTGGCTTAGATTGGCACCGGTATTGCTTTAGATCTGTTTCAATTTAGCTTAAAGATTGAGTCTTTAACTTCAAATCAGCTCAAAGATTGAGTCTTTGACTTCAAATTAGCTTAAAGATTGAGTCTTTGACTGCAAATTAGCTTAAAGAATGAATCTTTTACTTCAAATTAGCTTAAAGATTGAGTTTTTGACTTGAAATGAGCTTAAAGAATGAGTCTTTTACTTCAAGTTAGCTTAAAGATTGAGTTTTTACTTCAGTTAGCTTAAAGATTAAGTATTTGACTTGAAATTTGAACAAAGCTTAGATTTTTGAGCTCGTTGGTGCTACTTGATCTGATAGTGAGACTCATAGTCTTTACTTGGTATCTTCAATTTGAATAGTACATGGTTTTGATTTGGAATCTTGAAAATTGTTTTAAGTTGATTTGAGTTAGCATGTACTTAACATTCATTGAGAATCTTTGAACTAAATTACACTAATCTGTTTTTGGAATGGTTATGCAATTCAGTGATAAATGGTTTTATCTTTGATAGGGAAACACCTCCACTTCCTGATACAGGCCAATGGTTCTTACTTGCACTAAACGAGAGCCTTCCCGGGACACTTGTGGAAATCCTAAGAGCACATATCATTGGATTGCATCATTTTCTTATGTTGTTTATAATGTTGGGTTTCTCGGTGGTGTTCGACTCAGTGAAAGCTCCAGGTTTAGGATTAGGCGCGAGATACATATTCACGATGGGAGTTGGACGTCTTTTAAGAGCTATAACCTTTGTATCAACTATATTACCTTCAGCTAGACCTTGGTGTGCTTCAGCCCGGTTTAACAATGTACCTTCTCAGCCTCATCGTTGGGCTCAGAAATATTATGTCCCTTATGCTAATGATCCTGCTGCAATTAGAAAGCTCCTTCATTGGGATGCAGCTTATGGTAATATCTAGTCTCCTTCACTTATTACTTAGGTATTTATTGCTTACTTATTAGTACTTTTTTTGTTTTAACAGCTGATCCAGGAAGTTACATTGGTGACTATAGAGCTGATTGGGGTTCAATGAGCTTCCTTAGTGAGTTCTTGAGACCGAGTTACTCTGAAGGGTCTTCTTGGTTTGCTCTATTAAAGAAAGCCGGAGGTGGTTGTAATGATCTCATGTATAGTGGTCATATGCTTGTAGCTGTCTTAACCGCTATGGCTTGGACGGTAAACCTCCATCACTTGTCAGCTAAATGCATTAAAGAGATTTTGTTATGACGCCTTAACCATTCTGTGGTGAATTTATCAACAGGAGGCTTATGGAGGTTTCTCTTCTGCAATGATATGGTTGTTCGTGGCACACAGCGCACAGAGAGAAATACGAGAGCGACACCATTACACAGTAGACTGTATTGTGGCGATATATGTTGGTATCCTTCTCTGGAAAATGACGGGTTTTATCTGGTCAGCCGAGAGAAAAACGAAGCAGACGAAACTAGAGAAGATTCAGAATAGTCTGATTCACGCTGCAAAGGATGGAGACATAGAGACTGTAAGGAGACTTGTGGAGGAGATAGAGGTAAGCTCTAGGGTGGAGAAGCAGAGTAAAGTCATCTCGAACCGGACAATGACTGTGTTTGCGTGTGCCACAGTGATCACAACACTCACTATAGTGATTCTGGCATTGACTTTGACAAGCGACGGCTAAAAGAGACCTTCGAGGGTTTAGTCATAAGCTTAACTAAATGGATTGTTGTCTTTCCACGTTTTTCTACAATCTTGTTTTCGTGGTTTATTGTTTGTAATGTACTAAAGTGTCATAAAAGTTTTTGTGCTACTTCAATTTCAACCGATCCGAGAGCACCAAAAGCTCCAAACCACCTAACGAAAGCCAGTGAACGATGAGACGCTATGTATGCACCTCCTAATATGGTACATGTGCATGGCTCATGCAAAAGGTCGATAAATGGTTGATTTGTCGACTTAAAGATGCAGTAACCTGACATCCAGATCCGAAGAAGTTAACTTGATAAATACCACTACGAACTCAACATGTAAAATGGATACCAAACTGATATAATCCATATTCCTCCAAAACAAAAATCCAAAAATGATACGAGAAATATGTTAAAGAGCAAAACTCACTAAACACAAAAAGGTTAAAACATCAAAACTTTGTAAAAAAAAATATCGTCTAAATTTAACGTTTTTTTTTTAAAAAAATTAATTATTTCAAGTTAAGAGTTGTAGCTGAAGGTGTTTCTCTACCAAATCAAAGCAAATATGAAAGTAATGCAACCAAACAAACTAGATGTTATTTTTGTGGAAAGACTGGGCACATTAAAGCATATTGCTACAGATTCAGAGAAAGAGTAAGTAGCCTCAAACATCAAGGGAAATGTTTCTGAAATGGATTCCGAAGTCAAATATGGGTAAAGAAATCTAATTTGTATCATGGTGCATAAAGTACGTCAAGAAATAAATCAGAAAGTAGGTATTCTCGCAATATGATTACAACTGCTACAAAGATTGCATCTGCTACAAAGACCGCAACTATCACAGAGATTACAACTGCAATAGAGACTTGAACTGTTACAAAATCTGCAACTACAATAGAATCTCCATTAGAACTTGCATCAGAACATGCAACAAAACCTACAACAGAACCTGCATCAAAACCTGCAATTGTTACTGCATAAGAACCTGTGACAGAAGGTTGTAGCGAGATAGAAACTGTCAACTAAAAGATGTTTTATGAACAATGGCTTAAACTAGTTGAAGAGAATTCAGTGCTGACAAGGGAGAAACTCAAGTTGGAGGCTAAGCTTCCTGAAACAAAAAGATATGCAATAGAGAAAGAAGAAGAAGCATCACAAGCTAGAGTACAACTTGAAGAAACCCACAAGAATTTGAGGATGCTTATTAATGACACGAAACAGTTGCATCATATTCTGAACATTGGAAAAACTGATCGGTATGATCTTGGATTTAATGGATATCTTTCAAAATCAGATCCAATGTTTATCTCTGGTGGTTATTAGAGAGAGATACATCTATGGGGGAGTCGAAAGAAGAAGATAAGATATGATATGCATCATCAAGGTCAAAGTATGATATTTTTGGACTAGAGAAGCAGAAAAATAGTTTCAAGATGTCTAATTCAAGGCTACGTTTGAAAATCTAATAGTAGTCTGATCTAGCCGAAACTTGGTGGCAAGATTCGTGGTATTACTATCTTAAGATTCAACGGAGGGATTGTGTTTTTGATGGTTGGTTTGGGTTTGATTGATCAACGTGTTTTGGACAGAGTTCATATGAAGTTTCATATTTGACCAACTTGATCTATGAAGGTGTTCAACCGGAAATTATGAGTGTGCCAACCTATGAAGGTGTTTTTAACTTGTGTATTCTCACAAGTAGGGGGAGAAGAAAGTGACATATGATTAAGATGCTTGAGAGACACACAAAGTTAAAAAGGGGAGATTGTTGATGAATGTGTTTGACACCCTCGATGTACTAGTGACAAAATAGTACAAGAAGTTATACGACAAAACAAGATGTTTGATATGAGCTTTAAGTACATCCTTTGGTTCTAAAACTCAATCATCAAGGGGGAGATCGTTGGTGTTGTGAAGACCGAGTTTTAGAACCTACTGAGTTCCTTGTTTAGAGATTGAAGGGGAGTTTGGAGATTATCAAAGTAGTAGTTGAAGTTTATGTTTTGTGAAGCTTGGATTATAAAACTCACTAAGAAAGGAAGAGATTGTTGATGTATTCTTAACGAGTTTTATATCAAGATGAAGAGAAACAGAAAACGATATTTATGGATGGCAAATAATGAAGACGAAGTTGTTGAAGTTGTTCTTGTACTAAGTCAAAGTACCTCACGAAGTAGTTTAGGAGAACAGAGCAACGTGAAGCAAACATATGGAAATTAGCAAGTCGGTCTAAGACGGTTAGCTATGGATACTAGAAGCTTGGAGAAGACTCTAGAAGACTGAAGAGTTTCCTTTACGTGAGAGGAAAAGGAAACATGCAGACAAATGATAATTTCGTATTCCATAAAGAAAAAGAAAATTGTCTATTCCTATTAGTGTTAGAATAAATAGGGTGCTTAGGCTTGAGAGAAGCCTCAACACAAACAAAAGAGCATAATGCTTAAGGGTGCTAAGGGGTTTGTCTTGAGAGGTTCTTGGATTGTGTAGGAATCCATGAACGTGAGAGATTAGATAATTGTTTAACTGAAACTTGTAAGTTTACTAAACATATTTTTTATTAAAGATTTTTTTTTTGTTTTGAAGAAACCCTTGTTCGAGTTTGTGACTCAGTTCTTGAATCAGTTTCCATATACAACAATAGCTCTTGCATTTTCAATTGGTATCAGAGCAGTCACGTGTAAGGATTGTATACATGTGAGATCATGTGGAGAAGATGCAAAGTTATTGATATAACCCTATTTTTTACTGATTTTATCTATGTTTTAGATATAGGATTTTGAGTTTTTTAAATTTTTTTTCGAGTCTTTTTAGAGTCTTTTCGGGTATTCTATGAAGTGAGACTACAATGGAGATGAGAAGACATTTTGGAGCAAAAGCTAAGGAAAAGGAAGTTAAAGACGATTTCAGTTTCAGAATCAAATGGGAATGTCGATCGACACATTCTTGGTGTCGATCGACACCAGTTTTGGCCCAGGAAAGTCCATGACGCTTTCAAGTTTACAGAAGTGGAAATTTGCCCCAAAAAACTTTCATATATGCATTATTAGTCCCTGAATGTTTATTAGGGCATATATATATTTTTAAAGGTCATTGTTTAGATCTATCAAGTTTTATCAAGCTTTTCATCCAGTTTTCAGAGAGACATAAGCTATTCATCCCTTGTTTTCAGAGATTCATTCAGTTTCCAATACAGTGAAGAAATCCTTTCATACTCTATTCTTTATTGCTGTGTTTATGCTTTCTTACTCAACTATGTTGCTTGTTTCAATCACCATGTCTAAGTAGTTTGCATGTTAGGGTTAGAGTTTCTCATTAGGGATTCATATGGTTTAGTAGATCGCCCTCTTTGCTAAGTTATCTGTAGAGTTCTTCATCTTTAATTGTTCTTAATGCTAGATATAGAGTAATTAACTAAAACTTGAATCCAGACAATAGATATACTCGCCATAGGAATCTGTAGTTGGATCTATTATTTGATGAGTCTGGTTTATAAGTGTGTAATAAGAATCGGCCTATCTACTAAGGTGAACAATTGAACTCGGTTAGAATGCATGTTTAAGTATAAGATCTCTCGGCTTCTCCGGTTATTCTTAGCTTTAGGAATAGGGAATTTCGCGGAACGCACCGGTTATTCCATAATTAGAGTTTGAGTTTAAGAATGGTTCGATAACAACTTAACATTCATTAGATCTACTAACCAATAGTTTTCTGAGAGTACTCTACTCCTAACTCTTTATTTTATTGTCTCACAACCAATCAATCTGTTGCTTTCTTACTTCGTTTACTTTTTATTTCACTCATTCCCTGCTAGCTTAATCTTGACATTCAATTCATTGTGTAAACAAAAGAACTTTGAGGAAATTTGACCCTTAAATACTGCAACCTATCTCTTATTTGAGAGAGTAGGTTTAAGGCAATTTGAACCGTATCAGCTATCATGAACACATGAATAGTTCAAGAGTAATATTGAATGATGGAAACTATGGTTTTTGACAATCAAGGATGAAGGTGGTGATAAGGAGAATTGATGTCTATGCTTGGAAAACCATATTGGAATGGTGGGAAGAACCAAAAATCAAGGATAATAAGGAGCCAAAGTTGCTAAGCCGGAGGGACTAATGATGAATTGAAGAAATCAAAGTACAACGCCAAGGTACTCACAGTTATTCAAAATAATGTTGGATGAAACCAGTTTGAACTAATTCAGGGATGGGAAACATCAAAAGAAGCTTGGGATATTTTGCGAAATTTCTTTGAAAGAACCACAAAGGTGAAGAACTCAAGGAAATATATGTTAGCCTCAAGATTCAAAAATCTGAAGATGGAAGAACGTGATTCAATTTCTGTTTTTAGTTAAAATATAAGTTCTTTGTTCAAGAAGCATTGACTCTTGGAAAGAAGTATAAAGACAAGAAACTAGTGAAGAAGTTTTTACGATGTTTACCTTCGAGATTCATGGCATACAAAGCTGCCCTGACGGTGCCTCATAACATAGATAATCTTAGCTTTGGCGATGTGGTCGGAATGCTTCAAGCTCATGAGAAGGAACTAGAGGGTATGAAGAAAGTGAAAAAACCAAAGTGTTTGGGATTAACTTCTCATGAAAGAAAAACTCAAGACGCAGAAGAAGAGGATCCTCTATGTTTCAAAAGATTTGATCAACAATTAAGGAAAGTAGAAGAAGAACTAGGACATAGGAGGTTCAGCTCAACCAAAAAGAATCATGTAGAAGGTAAAGCTATTAAGAAGGCAAATATGCCATGGCATGAGTGCTTAGGGTATGGACACTTCAAATACGAATTTCCTACATTTAAGAAAAAGAAAGTAAAATGTTTAGGGTGAAAAGGTATCGGACATACTCAGTATGAATGTGTTGGTAATCATAAAATAGAAGATGATTCAAAGGAAAAAAGTGATGCTGAAGAAGATGTGAATCATTTCGTTACATTTTTGGTAAAAGCTAAATTTGATGATGGTGAAGAAGTGTTAGGGTGTGAGTTTGAGGAAGATCATGAAGGTGACTTTGCTACATGTTTTAAAGAGGTACCTGAAAAACTAAACAAGATTGGACAAGAAATCAAGCCTTAGTAAAAGAGAAGCATCGTCGTGTTATAGACAAATTGTGACTCCAACTAGTGTTAGAGACGAGCAACATGCCATGTTAATCCACATTTGCTACAAATTACACATGGAGATATGGATTATATATAAGATTTTAAGAATTTTAACGCATGTAATCATAAGTGAAACACACAAGTTGTTTTGGAAAAGACCTATATACCATTAAGGACGTCCTCTTATCAAGCAATCTTACATACGATATAGTCAGATTATTGTAGGCTATGATAATTAAGTATTTCTGGCAATACCTTAATATGAGAAGCAATAAGAGTCCCTTGTTCAGTAAGGTCAGTGAAGTCGATATCCATATAACAACGCGGTGAAGAACTTGATCTGCATGATAGTACTCGAGTCCAATGAGAAATTGCTTCATGTAATCTTGTGAAAAATGAGGTTCAAAAGTCATAGAACATTTTGGATTTTTGATGCAAGATTTGTGATCAACCGTTCAAATGTTGAGCGAAAACGCAACCAACCGATCATTTGTCAACTTCTAGAGCTTATTTTGTGGAACCAACACTACAAAAAAAAGGGTGAGTTGCATCAACTAATTTGCTATTTAGTTATGAGGCTCACATGTCTTTTTTAACTGATCAGACTCGAGAACCATGCATGCAGAATCCTAACTCCATTGTTCAACAACTGAGCAAAAATGCAACCGACTAACCATATGTTGATTTCTCCACCATAATCCACACATCCAAGTAAGAGCTCTGGCCCTACAATGATGATTTAATCGTTATTTCTCAAACATATCTTACACGATGACTCATGTGTTTAGGGTATGTCTTACATGTATGCTACAGTGACAACCGAGTTTGTCATCCCACCAAGATATTCTTGCAAACTTGTGTTATTGTCTGAACTATAATCAATAATGACAGACTTTATATCCTCCGAATCTGAATCTGAATTTGTTCCCTTCATGAACCGTGAGAGCCAAAATGCGCAAGCTTTAAAATCTCTTTCGATACAAGTATATTTTTATATTTATTGTTTCGGTGAAGTATAATTGATTAGCATGACAATGCTCAAGTCCATTTAGCAGCTGCTTCATGTACTTTTGTGAAAAATAAGTTTCAAAAGTCCGAATATTTTGGATTATTGCAGGCTATGACAATCAAGTATATCTGACAATACCTTAATATGAGGAGCAATAAGAGTCCCTTGTTCAGCAAGGTCAGTGAAGTCGCCATCCATATAACATCGTGATGAAGAACTTCATCTGCATGGTAGTACTCGAGTCCAGTGAAAAATTACTTCATGTAATTTACTTCATGTAATCCTTAAAAATGAATAAGTAGATAATTTTATTAAATTATTTTTAAAATTTTGTTTATAACAATACAATATATGAATTGAATTGGTTAAATGTATTGGCCTTTTGTAGTGTTAAGAAAAAATAAAAATATTAAAAGTGATAATAGTGGCGATAATGCTAAATGAGTAAAATTTATAAATAATATATATATAATATTGTAATAATATAAATATTAAAATGTTTTAATATATGAAAATATCAGATAATAGTATCTTACGTTTTTGTTTTAAGGATTCATAACCTAATATAATGTTTAGATAGAAAATAAAGTAATATGTTATTCAACGATATTGATACATCTAATACCAAAAGAATGTGATCCTTATTGTTCATGTTAATAAAGGAAGCTACAAAGAAAATTTTGTTTTATCAAATCTCACTTTAAGGAAAAACAGAGATTTGCAAGAACAAGTACTGAAAACTCTTACTTGCATTAAATTCAGATTGCTCAATAAATTGACCTTACAAAGAAAGCAACTGAAGCTACGAAACTCTGCAACTAAACTAATGTCACGATTCTTTCTCCTACATAGGTGGTGACTTATTCAAACTAGAAAACGATAAAGTTGCAGAAAAAACAAAAAGATGCAGGCCCAACCGATTGGGCTTTATTCTTCAGAAAAGTGAGCCAAGTATCATGGGAGCCGCTCCTAAATGTGTAAGACTAAACTCTGGCCCCTCGTAGGAGAAATGGGTCTTCCATTCTTCTTTGTACAAATTCTCAACGTTGTGACACTTAGGATTGGTTTTTCCTATTGTCCAACTTTTGAATTGAGATTGACTGGAGACTGTTGTTTTTATCAACAACCTCCAAATTGCAAAAAATACATGCTTTTCCAAAAGCTTTCGTCAGGAAAACGGCAAAAATCCATATGGGCTGTCGTATGTCGCTCTAAATCCTGCATATTCAGAATTTCACCCCACCCATTGGGTGTATGTTGTGTGATCAGCTGGTAAGAGAGTTTAACCTCATTTACGTAGGGTAAACTACGTAAATGTAGAAGTATATTAACATATTTAACATAATATATATTGTAAAATATACATGCATATAATCTAAAAGAGCTCCTAATGTGCTTAGCTCAAATGACAATTACAAGTATTAACCTCATTTTAATTGATCTCTTATTTGAACCAACATTACAAAAAAAAGGTGAGACTAATAAGATATATACCGATATTTTCTATTTTTATTTATCTAAGATACATATAATTTCCTTTAATTATCCACACAAGAAGAGATTCGATCAAACTTTCCCTTTGAATCAGGTCAGCTCCCGGTACGCTATCTTGGCTTACCATTGATGACTAAAGCAATGACGGCACATGATTACTTACCATTGATCGAAAAAATAAGGAAACGAATCAGCTCCTGGACAGGTCGATTCCTTTCTTACTGTGGTAGACTGCAGCTCATCAAGTCAGTGCTAATGAGTATCACGAATTTTTGGTCCTCAGCGTTTAGACTGCCGGGAAATTGTATGAAGGAAATAGAACGTCTCTGCTCGGCATTCTTATGGAGTGGTCCTGATTTAAAGACTCATAATGCAAAGATTGCTTGGTCAAAGGTTTGTCTCCCTATGTGTGAAGGCGGTTTAGGTCTCCGGCCACTTAAGGAGATAAACACAGTCTGCGGACTCAAGTTAATATGGCGGTTACTTGCCTCACAAACCTCTCTTTGGGGGCAATGGGTTCAGACCTATCTTATTCGGCGAAACAATTTCTGGGCGATAAAAGCCTCTTCTTACCAAGGTTCTTGGATGTGGCGTAAGTTACTTACACTCAGGGACGTTGCACGAAGTTTTCATAAGAAGGAAATTCACAATGGTAGAAACACTTCTTTCTGGTATGATCATTGGTCTTCCATGGGGACTCTTGTTGATGTTTTGGGTGCTCGAGGATGCATTGATCTGGGAATTACAACAACTACGAATATGGAAAATGTGTTCACGACCCGACGTAGTAGGAAACACCGTGGGGACTTACTGGTCAGAATTGAAGCTGAGATAGAAGCTGCAAAAACACGTCATCAACCTGATATTGAGGATATTGATCTTTGGAAGCCAAGCACAGGATACAAGAAAACTTTCTCAACCCGTGAGACTTGGAAACTCATTCGAATGGCAGAACCAGTTTGCGAATGGGCTAAAGGTGTATGGTTCCCCAAGCCACACCAAAATTTGCTTTCATTACTTGGCTGGGTATGCACAATCGTCTTTCAACAGGGGACCGAATGCAAAAGTGGAACGGCCAAGCTGACTCTACTTGCGTTTTCTGCCAAGACCCTCTGGAAACAAGAGATCACCTATTCTTCCACTGTCACTACGCCAATCAAATTTGGGAAATTATAGCGAAAGGCTTCATGGGCGTGCAGTACACATCAAACTGGGACCAACTTGCCTCGCTCATTGCGGGAACATCACTCGAGCCCTTCCTCTGTTTCTTTTGCAGTATGCTCTTCAAACCACCATTTACACAATCTAGAGAGAGCGAAACAATCGTCGGCATGGAGAAAATTCAAGAACAGTCAACCAATTGGAGAAAACCATCGACAAAACAATACGAAACAGAATCACCCTTCTCCGCAACTCGGGAAATCAAAAATATGAGAACCTCCTCTGTTTTTGGTTCTCCACTAGAAGCTAATCTTAGTCTTACAGAGAACTTCTTATTCCTCTTTTTGAAATGTTGCACTTGATGTATCAAACGTCTTTTTGGTGAATATAATTTAACATTCATTCAAAAAAAAAAGAAAAAAAAAGAATTTAAACAAAACCCCAACATGTAGCTTCGACTACATGAACCTAGAACCAAAACCAAAATGTAGCTTTGACCAAATGAAACTAGAGCCAAGCCCTGGAAAGTAGTTTCGATAACATGAAACTAGAGTCAAACCCTTTGGTAACATGAAACTAGAACTAGACTCCAAAAAGTAGGTTTGACAACATGAAATCATTAAATTAAATCCAAAGAAAACAATCAATCCCTACTAAAACCCTAAATTAACAGTAAATCAATTCAAAGTAGAACCAGAACCTAAACAGTAACTGCTCATCTAAAGAAATCGTATTAATATTATCGATTGCTTTCTTGAACTAGGGTTTTGAAATGATCGGAGAAATGGAAATGAAGGACTGTGTGGAGACAGGTTTTATGAGCTCATTTATAGACTTTTGTGGTTTATTAATTATTTCAACTCCGATATTGTTTTTCATTTATCTATATATACATTTTTGCAGCCATTTTGTGAAATAAATCCTGTAGTTGGGACTTATTTACAATGGCTGCCACTGGATTTTAATGTTTGTTTTTGATAAT
>Ga0041059_1002191_pt1 | contig 14866 bp, 10 predicted proteins | sample AraColnosormetaG_FD_56232 | JGI IMG/M metagenome (GOLD analysis project Ga0041059, IMG submission 56232) | Arabidopsis roots microbial communities from North Carolina, USA - Col MF nosort | ecosystem: Host-associated > Plants > Roots > Unclassified | place: USA: North Carolina | collected...
TTTTTTTTTTTTTTTTACTTTCCTTGGTGTTATAATTTTTATTTTTTAGTACGACACAATCTTTTGTTGATGGTAGTATGTTGTACATGTTATTAGTGTGATTAAATGAACTAAAAAATACTCACGCGTTGCATGAATTTATTATTATATTATGTTCTTATAGAGGTTAAACTTTTATAATCATAATAGTTGAAGATTATTCTAAGTTTTGAAAGTTTGACCATATCTATGTTGAATCTCATTTGAAAAATGTAGATTTGATATTGTTTGAGAATTTGTTTATTTTTGGGTTAAATTGCATAATTTAATCTTTAAATGCACTTAAAATTTTATATGAAACTATGATAGTTGTTTGTTTTTCAAAACACTTACACATCAAACACTTAAAAGGTGACTTCATCTTCATCCATTATAGTGTCATTGTTATTTCACACAACTTTTTGCCTATCCCTTTTTGTGATTTCAAACCACTATTTGGTTTACCACTTTTTGTTATTTTGAGATGTTAATCTTGTGATACAACCTTAACATCGTTTTGTCAAATAAAAACATAATATATTGTAAAAAGAAAAATATCACTAACTTTTTGGGTTAAAAACGTTTGATTTAAATGATGAACACTCAAATGTGTTGTTCTGTTTGTTAACAACTTACAAATCAGTTTGTGTACAACTCATGAATAATATAACCATTGTTATTATTTATTTTTTTAGAGGATAGATTATAATGTTTTTGAATTCTCATGATTTGTTTATATAATTTCACAAAAAAGTATGACTCTTTCAATGTCATTGTCTTAAATTAAAAACTTATGTTGGGTTTAGTAATTTTTTCATAAGTGAACAGTTAATAAAAAATTAATAACTATTTGTAGTATATTGCTCTTACAAATTAATGTTTCAATTTAAATTTATTTTTCTCTCTAAAATTTTAGAAACACAATAAGATATTTTATTATACTCAACCATGCATTTAAATTTTACTTTCATACTAAAACTCATGAACACACTCAAATTTTTAAAGTATGATCATTTTTAATTATGTTTATGGGGCCGACTGATAACTTTTGGCTGTAAACACATTGGTTGTTACGACTTTGACGGTAAAAATTTTGGTTGTAGAGACTTTAAATGTTAAAATATGATTGGTAACAAAACAAAATGTAATAATTTTTTTTTTATTATCAAATATTTTTATAAAATGAATTTATTTGGGAAAAGTGAGTAAAATAATTTTATTAATAATAAATTTAAAAAAGATACAAAATTCATAAATAAATGAATAAAAAAATCAGTTTACAAATTCACTATTTTAAATATTCAACTGAAAAAATAAAACTTGATTTAATCAATCAATATTATTTGATAATAAAATACTCAAATCTAGTATTAGCTTAAAAGTGGACCATTAACCGTAATTGTGTGATCCATACCCAAATTAGTGATAATTTGAGAATTGAAGTTAGCTACAAACATTTTCCAATCCCGTAATATTACCCGAAATTATCCAAATTATATGTTTTTCATCATAGTTTTGCTATTTCCTATCTTGATACTCAATTAAAGTGTCTTACTAAATGTTCTAAAATAATACAAATCTAAGCAAATGTTCTGAAATATATAAATGAAGTTTGTTTATGAAGGTGTGATGTAATTAGTAGTGGATATAAAAAAAATTGGGAACACGGTATTTAAAGTAAAAAAAAATCATTTAAATTTATATGATTTTATTAACAATTAAATAAAAAATATATCTTATACTTTAATAATATAAATCAGAAACTATAAGTTAAATAAGAAAATTCTAATTGAACTTAACTATATGGGACAACTGTTTTAATTTATCATTTACACATTGGCCATGTTCCTTTGAAAATCACAAGCGATTGCGACTAGTGACTGTGATTTTAAAATTGTGGGATGTTGTTCGTTTAGTAGTCGCGGGAGTGATCACCAGGTTGTTCGTATTATTAGCGTTGCGATTGATTTTTTAAAATTTTGATTTTTTTAATGATTAAATATTTATATGTAACATCAACACTTGAATGTATTTTGTATAAATCTAAAATGTAAGAGATCTACATAAGCTTTAAATCTAAAATCCAAGCTTAAAGCAAAATAAAATCATAAATCAAGTCATAAGCAAAAAAAAAAAGAAGTTATGGATTGTCTTGGATTGTTTTTTGACTAGGTAAACAATATATCCATATAAAAAGGTCATGATACGAATAAGAGAAAAGAAAAATGGAACAAGAAAAAGCTTAATCGTTAGACTATGTGGAGAGTTTTGACCCTCGATAATTGTTAGGCTGACTTCAGAATTAATATATTTTGTCTGAAATCAAATTAACAATTTACTATACAGAACCATTTCAAGCAATTATAATAATGATTCAGTGCATAAAGGTTTAGTATAACGAGTATTTTACTCTATAGTATAAAATATGTATTAGAGTATAAATACATGACATTGTACATTTTACCAAATTAATGAGAATAAACGATTCTTTGTTTCTGTTATCTTCTTCCTCTTCTTTCACTCTCTCTCTAGAGTTTGTTACAGAGATTAAAGAATCCTGATATGGTATCAGAGCATCTCCGATCATGAGTTGTTCTTCGATTGAAATCGTTCTCATTCATCTTCTTTGTTTTCTTTTGGATTCATGTTGTATCATCTTTCTCGCGATTTTTCAATTCATGTTCGTGAGAGAAATCTGAGTTTCTTCTTCGTTTTTTTTGACCTTATTGCTTTGATTCTCTTTATATCTTCAATCCGGAGCAATTTCTATCATCGTTTGAGCTCAAATCAACTATGGGTTCAACACCACTTCGTCCATCTTTTCTTGATGCAACATCGAATAACTTCAATCACCACAACGATGTCGATAGACAATCGGTTATGGATCATTACGATAATCCGTTCTTCCTCCATAGTACTGATCATGCTGGTTTACAACTGGTTACAGATCGATTAACCTCTGGTGCAGATTTCCATTCTTGGAGACGATCGGTGAGGATGGCGTTGAATGTGCGTAACAAATTGGGATTCGTCGATGGTACAATCTCTAAACCTCCTCCCAATCATCGTGATTCTGGATCTTGGTCAAGGTGTAACGATATGGTTGCAACTTGGTTAATGAATTCAGTGAGTAAAAAGATAGGTCAGAGTCTATTGTTCATGTCTACTGCTGAAGGAATCTGGAATAATTTGATGAGTAGATTTAAGCAAGATGATGCACCACGAGTGTTTGAAATCGAACAAAGATTGAGTAGTATCCAACAAGGATCGTTGGATGTTAGTGCTTACTATACTGAATTGATAACTCTGTGGGAAGAGTACAAGAATTACATTGAGTTACCTGTGTGTACTTGTGGTAAATGTGAGTGTAATGCTGCAGTACTTTGGGAAAGATTACAACAAAGAAGTCGGGTTACTAAGTTTTTAATGGGACTAAATGAAGCTTATGAGCAGACTCGAAAACACATTCTGATGTTGAAGCCTATTCCTAGTATTAAAGAAGCATATAACATTGTGGCACAAGATGCGTCAACGTGTTGTTAAACCGATGATCAAGACAGACAATGTTGCTTTTCAGACTTCTGAATCTTATGATGGTAATTCATATCAGGGTGAACAGCCAGAATTTGTTGCTGCTTATAATGCATATCGACCTAAGAGTAATCGACCATTGTGTACTCATTGTGGGAAGTTGGGACACACTCTTCAGACTTGTTTTCAGGTTCATGGTTATCCACCGGGTTACAAGATTCCGGGTCAGGGGAATACTCAAGGTAATAAGGCTTCATACAATCCTCGTGGTCAGACAGATTTCAACTCAAAGCCAGTCTTCAGGCCACAGGCTAATAACATGCCAGAGCAGAGAACAGTTGCCAATGTATTCACAGGACAGCTTCCTGCTAGTGACACAGTTCCTTATTATCCTTCTCCGGCCATGAATGCAGTCAATCTTGATGTCAGTAGGTTGACACAAGAGCAAGCTCAAACACTAATCAGTCAGCTAAGTTCTCATGCTCAAGTTCCTGTTTCAGAGTCTCTAACTCCTCAATTCCCTACTATTACTGAACATGGGATTATGGCTGTTCAATCTTCATCTGGTACAGTTTTCAATATCTCTTCTAATCTTAGATATGAGAATAATAATCTCACATACAATCACCAATGTCTCTCTTCTTTACATACTGCTTTGCCTAATGATGCTTGGATAATTGATAGTGGAGCTACTAGTCATGTTTGTTGTGATTTTTCAAAATTTAAAGAGACTAGTTTAGTATCTGGAATAACAGTAGCATTACCTAATGGCATTAGTCTCCCTATCACTCATACATGCACCATTCATTTATCTGATTCATTGGTTCTTCACAATGCTTTGTTTGTTCCATCATTTCGTTTTAATTTGATTAGTGTGAGTACTCTTTTACGAGATAATAAATGTTTTGCTCACTTTTATCCTACATCATGTTTTTTACAGGAGTGTTCTCGGGGATGGATGATTGGGAGTGCTAATCTTCATCACAATCTCTACATCCTCAATCTTCAATCCCTGAATACACCAGTTGCATCATCTAGTGTCATCAACTTCTGTGGATCCTTGTCAGCTGATGGGAATCTATGGCACCAACGCCTTGGTCATCCCTCAACTGCCAAGTTAGAACTTCTCTCTGATTGTCTTTCTCTTAATAAGTCTGCATTAGCTAGTCCTCATCATTGTTCTGTGTGTCCTTTAGCTAAGCAGAAGCGTCTGTCTTTTCCTTTTAATAATAATGTGTCTTCTAATCCATTTGACTTAGTTCATTTGGACATATGGGGACCTTTTTCAGTAGAGTCTATAGAAGGATATAAGTACTTTCTAACTGTAGTTGATGATTGTACTAGAGTTACATGGGTTTAAATGATGAAATATAAAAGTGATGTGTTACAGATTTTTACAAACTTCATTAAACTTGTTGATACTCAATATCAGATAAGAATAAAAGCTATTAGAAGTGACAATGCTCCTGAACTGAAACTAACTGAATTGATAAAAGAAAATGGCATGATTCACTATTTTTCTTGTGCATATACTCCACAACAAAATTCAGTTGTTGGAAGGAAGCATCAACACTTGTTAAATGTTGCTCGTGCATTGCTTTTTCAGTCTAATGTTCCTATCATATATTGGAGTGATTGTGTTTCGACTGTTGCATTCTTAGTGAATAGGATTCCATCTGTCTTACTTAATAATGTCACACCCTATGAGAAGTTACTGAAAAAGAAACCTACATATGCATCATTGAAAATTTTTGGCTGTCTATGTTATGCAAGTACTTTACAAAAAGATCGTAACAAGTTTACTCTGAGAGCACAACCTTGTGTTTTCTTGGGGTATCCCTCTGGATACAAAGGATACAAAGTCTTAGATCTTGATTCTAATGTCATTTCGATCACTAGGAATGTTGTTTTTCATGAACAAATTTTTCCTTTTCATAATAAAGAAAAATATCAAACTGATTTCTTTTCACATACCATTCTGCCAAATCCTGTTCCATTTATTAGTGAATCATCTCATCCATCATCTGAAACGATTATTCCTGCTGCATCTCATACTCCTGCTGCATCTGCATCTGAAACAATTGTTCCTGCTGCATCTCATACTCCTGATGCATCTGCATCTGAAACAATTGTTCCTGCTGCATCTCATACTCCTGCTGCATCTGCATCTGAAACAATTGTTCCTGCTGCATCTCATACTCCTGCTGCATCTGCATCTAATAATGAAATATCTGAATCGGTTTTACCTGCTGCATCTTTGACTGAGATTTTTAAAACAGCAGTTCCCTCTACAGTAGTAAATGAGACTTATGATAATGATGCATTTGTTCGTGACTTGATTGAAAGTGAAAAAGGAAATGTTGCATCATCATCATCATCATCATTACCTCAGAGGGAGACTAGGTTGCCTAATGAGAATGTTCCTGTTATTTCGAATATTAAATCTGTGTCTTTACCTGTTGAAAGGACTAAGAGGCAGACTAGGGCTCCTAGTTATTTATCTGAGTATCATTGTGCATTAGCACAAATTTCTACTCCATTACCATCTAACCATACTACTCCATATCCTCTATCATCTGTTCTTAGCTATGACCTTTTTAAACCCACTTTTTGTTCTTATATCTTATCTTATTCCCTGGAAATTGAACTGAAAACTTTCAAACAAGCCATAGTTTCTGACAAATGGAAAGGGGCTTTAAATGAGGAGTTACAGGCTATGGAACAGAACAAGACATGGAGTGTTACATCTTTACCTCCTGGAAAAAATGTGGTTGGTTGTAAATGGGTCTTCACGATCAAATACAACTCAGATGGGACTGTAGAGCGTTACAAAGCTCGGCTCGTTGCAAAAGGGTTTACTCAACAGGAAGGGGTTGATTTTAATGAGACTTTTTCGCCTGTTGCTAAACTCACAAGTGTCTAGATGATGTTAGGCTTGGCAGCAAGAGAAGGTTGGGAGTTGAGTCAAATGGATGTATCTAATGCCTTTCTGCATAGTACTTTGGATGAAGAAATTTACATGAGCTTACCTCAAGGCTATACTCCAGGTACTTCAGAACCTTTACCGCCGAATGCTGTGTGTAGATTACACAAGTCCATTTATGGCTTGAAACAGGCGTCTAGACAATGGAATCAACTTTTTACATCTGTGCTTCTAACTAATGGTTTTATATAGTCTCAGTCTGATACTACATTGTTTGTGAAGTTTACGGAGACTAGCTTCATAGCTTTGTTGGTTTATGTGGATGATATAGCTATTGCTAGTAACAATGCTGATGATTTGAAATCTTTGAAGATGGTTTTAGCAAAGGCTTTTAAGATAAAAGATCTAGGTCAGCTGAGGTTCTTTTTAGGCTTGGAGATAGCTAGAACTTCAAAAGGAATATCTGTTTGCCAGAGAAAATACACGTTGGACTTATTAGAAGATGCTGGTCTTCTTGCGTGTAAACCTAGTGTAGTACCTATGGATCCCTATGTCACCTTGAGTAAAGACACAGGAGTTCCATTGGTATCTGCTACGCCATTTAGAGAGCTTATTGGCAGGTTGTTATATTTGACGATAACTAGACCCGACATTGCTTATGCGGTTCACAAGTTAAGTCAGTTTATTCAAGCTCCAACAGATGTTCATTTACAAGCTGCACATAGGATTCTTAAGTATCTGAAAGATAGTCCAGGACAGGGACTTTTCTATTCTGCAACGACTGATTTGTGCATTAATGCTTTTGCTGATGCTGATTGGGGTACATGTCCTGATAGTAGAAGATCAGTCTCTGGGATTTGTGTTTACTTAGGCACTTCGTTGATTTCCTGGAAGTCTAAGAAGCAGCAAGTGGCAAGGAGAAGTAGTACAGAGGCAGAGTACCGAAGTCTAGCTGATGTTACTCGTGAGATTCTATGGATACAACAACTATTGAAAGATTTCAGAGTGACTGTGACTGCAACTGCCAAAGTCTTTTGTGATAACAAGTCTGCTATCTATATTGCTACAAACCCTGTGTTCCATGAAAGAACCAAACACATAGAAATCGACTGTCACACAACGAGAGACCAAATCAAGCTTGGAAACTTGAAGCTGCTACATGTTACAAGTGAGAACCAACTGGCAGATATTCTCACCAAACCGCTGCATACTCGAATCTTTTATTCTTTACTTACTCGAATGTCTTTGTCAAACCTTTTCAATCCTACTGTTTTGGATTCAAAGGTTTGCGGGGGTGTATAACGAGTATTTTACTCTATAGTATAAAATATGTATTAGAGTATAAATACATGACATTGTACACTTTACCAAATTAATGAGAATAAACGATTCTTTGTTTCTGTTATCTTCTTCCTCTTCTTTCACTCTCTCTCTAGAGTTTGTTACAGAGATTGAAGAATCCTGATATTTAGCTACTAGAAATAATAACACTTTCATAGAATTACGTCTCTCACTATAATAACTAAAACGTTTCCATCGTCCCTTAAATCAACTGTAGTTATCGTCTTTACCAACTCCAAAAACAAACTAAATCCAAGTCTAAGAACTTGTCATAAAGCAAATTGTTTTAGATTTAAGGCATAAAGCAAATCAAGACAGAGAAAAATCAAAAAGGAGTATGAGTTTGGAGGAAGTACTTGAGAGATGTGGTAGAGATCTGAGAACACCGGCCAGAGAGATGAGTGTCACGGGAATCGGAGAGCATCGGGGAGATTAGAATCACTGGAATCAGAGACCACAAAGGATGTTAGACGCCTAAATCTGAGAGAACATGAGAGTGCCAGAGAGATGAGAGAGCAACAAAGAAACGTTTCTAGGGTTTTTGTGATCGGTTTGTTTGAGCAAAGCTCAAACCTACGTTTTCTTTATATAAATTATTTTTCCGTCGCAAATCGATAGCAACATTAGGAGGGCATTGCTAGTAGTCTTGGGCATTCAGTTATCCATTCGATTTCGGTTATATCCATTCGGTTAACGATTTTTTCGATTCTAAAGTTTAGTATCCATTCGGTTATTTCAAAAGTACGGTTCGATTTCAGTTTTAAAGTTTAGTATCCATTCGGTTATTTTGATTTAAATATTTTCGGATATTTTGGTTATTTTTGGATTTTTTTGGATATTTTTTGGTTATATTCGAGTGTTTTTACTATTTTATATATATTCTTAAGTTTTTTTTTAATTATTTAGTATAGAAATAACTAATACTTTTGAAAATATATTTATATTTTGGATATTTTTGGTTACCTAAAATATTTACGTTTGTATCTATTCGGTTTTGGTAATAGAATTTAGGGGGTGTATTGAAAGTGGAATTTTAAGAGATTTGTGTAGAGTTTATAATCATTATGTTATTCAAACATGGATTTTAAAAAGTCTCATGAAATTTAGTATTATTGAATTAACGATAATCAATTTGAATGAAAAGAACAACAAAACACCACTAAAAATCATTCAGATTCATATATGGAATCATTTCAAAGTTCATTATCTTCACTACAATCTAATCTATCATTAAATTCCTCGAATTTGTCCGAATATGCATTTTCCTTAGATGCATCAATGATGTCTTTTGTTTCTCTATTACATGGATCAATGTCTATAACATTTTCTATTATAACTATAGGTATTGACCTCCTCCTTCATCTCGGGTTGAGAATTATACTCAAACTTCTCCAACACTTTCTTCATGCATCACCACATCTTCGACTTGTCAGATTATATGGCCTCCTAGATTCATTTTTATAACAGAAAATCGAAGTTCGCAAAACACTTGTAAGTACTTTAGGGTTAAAGAGTAAATTTTGCGAGGGAAGTGCTATTGTTATGTGGTAACTCCTTCGCAAAGCCATTGCAAAGCCAAAAAATTTGAGACATATAAATTTCATGCTCACCGGATATATTTAGTAAATTTTAGCTAAAACAAAAATATATTATATATATATACGTAACTTTCATGGTATTTTTTCTTGGTGTATTGCAATGAAATATATTATAGATTTGTTTCTCGTTAATTGCGGGTGATTTGCGACGCGTTAAGACGAATTTGCGTGGCTCGTCCTTGTCGTAGCAAATATCTTGCAAAGACGTCGCAAATTTGCGAGGGATATTTTACCTCGCAAAGGTTTGTCACAAATTGTGTGTTTTCTTGTAGTATATAAGCAACCACATTGTTTCATCTCTGGTGGAACACAATGATTTTGTGGAGAAATGCATTAACTAATTTATATACCAACTACTAAGATTCTACAATACATAATCTTGTACATCTATCTACCAAGTCACTACATAACATAAGCCTATGTCAAAGGCATAAAGATGTTAAATTTTTCATTACATATGCAACAGTTTTGTTTACTTAATCTACACCACAAGATGAATTGGTCCTCCTGGGGCTGCCTCTATCTGATGTGTATTCTTCTACAAAGTATCATACTTGTTCTTGAATGTTTGCCGTATTTATTTTTCCCCGAATCTCTCTTCAACTTCTTTGTGATGAACTCTTTTCCACTTTGATTCATTCCAACAAAAAATCAGTGACAAAGGAACTTACTAAAATAGTATGTATTTCCACGAATCCGTTTCAATTCTTTAACCGTCAAAGAAAAGGAAAAAAAAAAGTTTGACTATACATACACATACAATCAAATGTTGTGACATACTTTAAAAAAAATTAATTCATGTTTAGTTGTTTACGTTACAACCACAATTCATAATTACAAATTTTTTATTGTCCAACGACCAAAATCAAAATAATAATCAACTATATTGCATTGGTCTAAGACGGCGTTACACAGTAATCAAGTACTAAATTCGAGAATATTGCCGATAGAATAAAATTATTCACTAAAATTCAAACAATCAAATCTTTCATTTTTACTCTTTTCCCTGCATGAATTACCAAATTTCTTAATCCTTTAATCCAAAAGATTAAGTTAACTGTGTCTTCCCAAACCCAAAAATTAGTAATTTACATAAAGAGCTTAAATATTTTTATAATTTACACCAAAGATTTTTTTTTTTTGGCAAAAGATTCCTCTTTTATCTTTTCTTCCTCGCTTTAAAGTTTTACTTTTCTCATTCCTATCATCACCTAACTATTCAAAGTCTCTTCCTTTCCACTTAAAAACCTCAACTTTGATTTCTGTACGAACATTCTGATTCTTCGAATCTCAAAGAAATTTCAAAACTTTTTGATTTTGATGGGTTGTTCAACCTCAAAGCTCGACGATCTTCCAGCGGTGGCGCTTTGTCGTGACCGTTGTAGCTTCCTTGAAGCAGCGATTCATCAACGTTACGCTTTATCAGAAGCTCACGTATCCTACACACAATCCTTAAAAGCAATCTCTCACTCTCTTCACCAATTCATCAATCACCACCACCGTTACAACGATTCCGATTCACCCAAAAAAGCTAAACCCAAGATGGATTCTGGGTCGGGTCATCTCGATTTCGATTCGGATTCTGACTCTGACGACGATGATGATATTGATTCGTTGCATTCATCTCCTCTCCATCATCATCTAGAAGATGATGACTCGAATCCGAAATCGTATTTGCATATGAATTATATGAAGAATAGTTATATGCCTCCTTCTTTGGTTTATGAGCAGAGACCTTCGAGTCCTCAGAGAGTTCATTTCGGTGAATCATCATCATCATCAACCTCTGAGTATAATCCATATCTGAATTCGAACTACGGATCGAAATTGCCTCCGCCGCCACCGTCGCCGCCGAGGGAAAAGGTTTGGGATTTCTTAGACCCTTTTGATACGTATTATACTCCGTATACTCCTAGTCGTGATACGAGAGAGTTAAGAGATGAATTGGGTGTTCCGGATTTAGAGGAAGATGATGTAGTTGTTAAGGAAGTACATGGGAAACAGAAATTTGTAGCTGCAGTTTCTGTGGAAGAGCCGTTAGGTAACTCCGGTGCTAGCACTAGCGGAGGAGGAGGAGGAGGAGGTAAGGCTTCTTTGTATCAGACTAGGCCAAGTGTGTCAGTTGAGAAAGAAGAAATGGAGCATGAGGTTCATATTGTGGAGAAAAAAATTGTTGAGGATAGTGGTGGGGATGAGGTGAGGAAGAGTAAGGCTGCGGTGGCACGTGGTGGTGGCGGTGTCAGACGTGGGGTTCCTGAGGTTGCGAAAGAGATAGAAGCTCAGTTCTTGAGAGCTGCAGAGTCAGGAAATGAGATCGCAGTGATGCTTGAAGTGGGGAAACATCCATATGGTCGCAAAAATGGTAGCTTTCATCATCTCTTATTTCATTATTTTTTTTCCTTATTTGGAGATTGTGTTGCAGAAAGTTTGCTTCTTTGTAGAAATCAGTTGAATATTTATTATGGTTTTGTGTCAATATATGATTCTGTTGCCACTATTGTCAGCTTGTTGTGTTTGAATCATTCTTGATTTTGTAAAAATGGACTGTGTTTGTATTGGAGCAGTTTCTTCGAAGAAGCTATATGAGGGGACCCCATCACCGTCTGTGGTTTCGTCAGCTCAATCATCAACCTCCAAAAAAGCTAAAGCTGAAGCCTCTTCTTCAGTGACTGCTCCTACTTATGCAGACATTGAGGCAGAGCTTGCTTTAAAGTCTCGTAATCTTTCTTCGACATTGCACAAGCTCCACCTTTGGGAGAAGAAGCTTTACGATGAGGTCAAGGTATGTTGATGCATAAACTCTCTCGTTGGATACTGAGATGTGATCTTTTTGTTTGCTCTCTTCTTCTGTTGTTACTTTTTTCCAGTTTGAACTAAAGTTTGTGCATGTAGGCCGAGGAAAAAATGCGTGTAAACCATGAGAAAAAGTTAAGGAAGCTTAAGCGTATGGATGAAAGAGGTGCCGAGAATCAAAAAGTAGATTCAACACGAAAATTAGTTAGAAGTTTGTCCACAAAGATAAGGATTGCGATTCAAGTTGTTGACAAAATATCAGTTACAATTAACAAGATAAGAGACGAAGAGCTATGGCTGCAACTCAATGAATTGATCCAAGGGTAAGCTGGACGAAGTTTAAATGCAATCAGTATATAACTATGATTGGTTTTTACGGTGAGTTCTCATTAGATGCTAACTCCATCTTTCAGGCTTAGCAAAATGTGGAAATCCATGCTTGAGTGCCATAAAAGTCAGTGTGAGGCTATTAAGGAAGCCAGAGGTTTAGGCCCCATTAGAGCAAGCAAAAATTTTGGTGGGGAGCATCTCGAGGTAACAAGGACGCTTGGATATGAACTTATAAATTGGATTGTGGGATTTTCGAGTTGGGTTAGTGCGCAAAAGGGTTTTGTAAGAGAGCTGAATAGTTGGCTTATGAAGTGTCTTTTCTATGAACCTGAGGAAACTCCAGATGGAATCGTTCCTTTTTCTCCTGGTCGTATTGGGGCTCCAATGATTTTCGTGATCTGTAACCAGTGGGAACAAGCTCTAGATAGAATATCAGAAAAGGAAGTTATCGAGGCTATACGCCGTTTCACAACGAGTGTGCTTCATCTTTGGGAACAAGATAGGTTAGCAACCCGGGAGAGGATTATAGGGCATGGTGATCCTAGGAATATGGACCGAGAGGAACAGAGAATACAGAAAGAGATTCAAGAATTGGAAATGAAAATGGTTCTGGTTGGTCCAGGGGAAGATAACATTGTCTACCAAAGCGACACTAGTAACGAGAGTTTACAGGGTAGTCTTCAACGTATATTTGAAGCTATGGAGAGGTTTACAGAGGAATCTCTGAAAGCTTATGTAGATCTCTTACATCGTGCTGAAGAAGAAGAATGCGACTCTCGGGAAACAGATGAAGAAGACTAATGGAAAACCGTGGAGGAAAGTATCGCATAACCAAAAAAACTCATCAGAGTTGTGAGGCTTAAGACAGCTAATTTTGTGCTTGGCCATGGTTGCATGATCAGCCATTACTCAGCTCTGCGTGGTTTATAGACCGGAGTACCGGGCCAGATTTATATATGACTGGTATTTAATGGGAAGTTACACATAATCTTCCCTAGGCACGGGCACTAACTGCTCCCTCCGGAGACATTGGATAAAGAGATGGGTCAAATGCTCGGTTAACGGAAGAAGGTGCTTGCCCTATTGAAGAACTGGATGGTTAGTTACCATGGTTGGATAGAAATGTAAGAGAATTTGCCACACATCATGCAAGTTACTGGTGTAGCTCAAGCTACGATAAATACAAGAGTTCGTTGATCCAAAGGATAACCAAAACACTTGTCTTCTTGGATCGTTGATTACTCAAGCCACTATCTCCACGTCAACCTAATCTAGTGAAGAAATAAACATAACTAGAACCAAAACAAAAATGAAAACTACCTCAAAACCGAACCGAATATACCGATTGCCTTGGAGACACTAGTTTGAGAAATGTCTTTATATGTTAGAACATCAAGAGTTCTATTATCGTTTATTATACGAATTATATTGGCAGAGCGAATAAAGATGACGTTACCCTCTTTGGATTGACTAGCCTGAGTGGCACACCTCGAAGAGTTCATGTACGAGTAGAGATGTTAATGATGGGTTAAAACCCACTGGGTATCCAAAACCCACATAAAATTTAAAGCCCATATATCTACTTTTTCTAGAAAAAAACACAGATTTAAAATGGGCTCGGTGCCCAAATAAATAAAATCCATATGGGTTTACCTCATTGAGTTATGGGTACCCACAGGGTTTTTTTAAGTCCTTTTTCAAGTGAATCAACATTTTGTTGTCAAATTTTTTTTCACATTTTTTTCCCAAACCGCGATTTAACAGTTTAACGCCAAAAAAGACGTTCAACATTTTCCCGACAAAAAAGACATTCAACATTTTCCCGCCAAAAATGACAATCAACATTTTTCCGCCAAAACGCAATTCAACATTTTCGCGCCAAAAACGACATTCAACATTTTTCCGCTAAAACGTAATTCAACATTTTCCCGCCAAAAACGCGATTCAACATTTTCCGCCAAAAATGATTTCACATTTTCCCTCCAAAAACGCAATTTAACATTTTCCCGCCAAAAACGACATTCAACATTTTCCCGCCAAAAAAATTTCACATTTCCCGGTCAAAAACGCAATTTAACATTTTCCCGCCAAAAATGATATTCAACATTTTTCCGCCAAAAACGCAATTTAACATTTTTCCGCCAAAAATGATATTCAACATTTTTCCGCCAAAAACGGCATTCAACATTTCCGACCAAGAAAAAGATTTGATATTTTTCCTGCTAAAAAATGCAATTTAACATTTTCCCGCCAAAAACGCAATTCAACCTTTTTCCCATCAAATATATATGTAATACAGAAAATAAATATAATTTAAAATATATTTATAAGC
>Ga0041059_1002192_pt1 | contig 14856 bp, 11 predicted proteins | sample AraColnosormetaG_FD_56232 | JGI IMG/M metagenome (GOLD analysis project Ga0041059, IMG submission 56232) | Arabidopsis roots microbial communities from North Carolina, USA - Col MF nosort | ecosystem: Host-associated > Plants > Roots > Unclassified | place: USA: North Carolina | collected...
GATGAATATCCGCTTAACTCTCGTGTATATATATATATATATATAGATTATTACATATATAAAATTTATGAAATTATATTCATCAAATTAATTTTAAAATAAAAGTTAAATAAATTAAAATTGTTTTTGATTTTTTATGTTTAAAAGTAAAATATAAATTCTTACGGAATAGATCTGATATCTCGATAAAATATGGATATTCGAATATTGAATATCCGATTAGTTGCAAAACATATTCATATATTAAAGTGATGGTCTTGACAAAGCAGATCACGAATACCACCAAAATTCATGAATTCTACTATGTATCTACCCATTACTTACACACAAAATTTGATAAACGGTGTTTACAGTTTGAAAAAAACATTTGATTCGCTATAACCTAAGAGAAAAGAAGAAATTTAGAGAGAAATAAACTCTTTGTTGTTGATTAAATAAAAAGAAATCGAAATACTATCAATCAATCTATAAACTTTGTTAGCTGACAAAAAAAAATCGATGATAATTTTTAGATCTCTCGTTCTCATCTTTTTTTGTTCGTTTGTCTCTAAGCGCATATCATGCTTTCCTATTTATAGAAGAACCACGCCTTTTAGTCTTTTACCCTAATCACCGTTGGATTAAGAGTTAGATATTCAATTTCTTTTAAGGTAAGATTACATGCAAAATTTGAGGATAACTGTATGAACAACAAAGATTGACGACGATTTTATCCAATAAAATCTGCGTTAATCTTATCCATTATCATTTAAATAATCATTTCATTTCTTTTCTTCAATTTATTGGGTTTATTGAATTTATAATGGATTTGGTCTAATCAATATTAATAATAAAATTATACTACATAAATACATATTTCAACAAACAAAAAAGAGAAAAAGAAAACAATTATATATCTTTCTTTAGGTGATGAAAAAACTTTTTTATAGTACCTACCATTATAATTATAGTTGCACAGTTTTATAAATTATGTTTTGTTTTATCTGCACAAAAAAAAATAAAAACAGATGTTAGAAATAAAAAATGAATGGGGTGAGAGAGGCTCGAACTCTCGACCTCAGGATCACTCAGTAGCTATGAGACCTACGCGCTAGCCAACTGCGCCACCACCCCAATTGCTAATTGATTTATATTTAACGTTTATATCTTTATCGTACTGTTGACAAGAAGTCATGTTTAGGGAGTTGAATCAGAGTGCTAAGGCACGTGCATATGAGTCTTGTGAAGATTGGTCCTTGTACCAGAATTATAATGGATTGCATATCCTATAAATAGAGGTCGTAATTCGTAAATAAATCATACGCTGCGTGATCATTGTTGTGTAACGAGGACTAGATGTTTACTCTATAATTGGGGATAAAAATTAGGGTTTGTGTACTCTGTTCTTATCACTTGCGTGTATGTATCTATTGCCGGTTTTAGGTTTTTCAATTTTATATGTTAAGGGTTCTATTGGTTCTTACTTAAATGCATTACACTTAATGGTATTGAAACTGATGAAAAAGCTAAACGTTTATTATAGAAAATCTGTGTTTGTTATTTTCTGCGTTGAATGTTAATGCTAAAACGTATATATACTATTGTGCATGGATGAGAACAAAAAGGTTCATGAGGCAGCATTAGTCTCATGATTTGTGTATGAAACAACAAGAAATGCAATGCACGTATAGGGAGAAGAAACGGCTGGGAGATGAAGCAGAGTTTAAGGGTTATGATTCTTATTAACATAAGTGTCACACACGGAGAGATTGGAAAGCAGAAGCTAGATTCTAGAAAGATGAAAAATTGAACCCTTTTCAAGAAATTTTCATGAACTCTATAGGGATTCACATGATCTTATAAGGATAAACATCTAAGGGCAAACTCTCATGGACTCGAGTTAGAAACTTCAGGTCAGTTCTTATATATATAATCTTCATTAGGAAAATGAATTCATATATATGAACTTTCACAGATTTTCATTTTGTCATGTCGGATCCAGAAAATCCGTAAACTTATCGATGTCTTAAAATTTTCTGGTTGGATCCTTATGACTTGAAAACAACAGAACATGTTCACAACAACAACAAGAACATTGGGAGAAACCTAGCAAAAGGATCTGTCTTATTCCTTTATTGTCTCTTCAATTCTTAGCTGATCTTTGTGTTTCTTTAGATCCTCAAAACTCCAATCCCTTCTGATCCCACTGCTTCTGACCAGCTTGGGCTCGTCCAGTTCCCCATAGACCATGATGTCCGCACTGTAAAGCCTGCGATGACCCTTATTGACCCGTCTCACTACGGGCAACGATGATCTGTTCCTTACCATCTTTTCAAACGCTGACGTTGCGAAGTTTTCTTTAAAGCTTGAATCTTTACGGCTTCCCATGTCTCTGTCCGAGTCTGTTCTTTGCAAGATGTGGCAAGCGAGGCAGTTCAGGCTCATAGTTTCTGGTTCTTACGGAAACCGTTATCGAAATTGAGATATTTTTTAAAGGGGGTTATCTTCTGAGTTTGATTTGCTTAAATTGATAAGAAAAGGGGAATTAAACCTCTACTTCAGGCTGTGGTATCACAAAGAGAGCTCAAATCTCAAATGACAACCTTTTGGGGATGTTCCTTTTAGGGTTCTCTGGTTGTTTGTTTGACAAGAAATCAGAATTTGAGTACAAAATGAAAACGTATATTAATGGGTTTTGATTGTTTTCTTGTTGAGGAATTAGGGGATAAAAAACTAAGGTCTCCTTTTTTTGGCCAATAAAGAAAGAGAGATGACAACAAATAGGACCTCTTTGGGTCGCACTTTACTTATTATTAGTGTTTGTGATAAAAAAAAGAGTTCTTATAATAGATGTTTTTGTTAGGTTATTCTATTTTAAAGGACAACTCATCATTTTGAGGGCTAATGTTAGACTATAATCCTAGTTTACCAAAACAAAAGAAGATACATGAAATGGGTGTATGTTTTCTAATTATTGCAGACTAGTAGTAGCTTCTAAAATTTTGATATTCTTAAGAGATTCAACTATTTTTCGACAAAAAAAAAAAAGAGATTCAACTATTTAAAACAAAAACAGCACATTAAAATTTATCATGATGCTCAAGTAATTTTGGACTTGAGGCTCCTTCACCTCTTCAAACATGGCTCCACAACACATATGTTAGCTTGTTTCTCTCTATGGAAGGTATCAACTATGCGAGTGAAAATTTGAACTAATGATGCGATGAATTCATATCGAGTTCATAGATACATTTAGAGTATGTCAGTATGTGGAAAGCCGTAACGTACAAAGAACTTGACCACATTGTGCCTTGACTAGAGAATTTCCCTCTTTTTTCGTTTTGGCTATTCATTTCTAAATGGGGAATAATTTAAATGACCCTGTTTACAAAGCATGGATATCAACGGTGCATATACAAGATGATTAAATAGAGGTTATGTACTGTTTGTTGAGCTTTGGGATGATCGATATTCACTTAGTATAGCAGATTGCTCACAATTTTCTGTGTTCAAATAGTTTGGAATGGTTCACAGGATGTATATGAGTAAAGTCCGATGCATCTAACTATCTAAGACAATAAACGTCGAAATGCACACAACATATTTTTATTTGACAATTTTTACAAAGTAACAAAAAATAATCTCAATTATACAAAATATTGGTAACTTTCAATTAAACAAAACAGAGTTTCCCTAGTAAAAGAATAGGATAACTGCTTTTGTAAATGGAAATTAGAGTAAGAAAAAATAAAATAAAAAAGTTTTGATGGACTTTAGAGAAAATTATGAACATTTCAAACCCATAAGCTGGAAGCAACAGAGCCAAGCTTCTTCTTTGTCTCCTCTGCCATGTTCTTCAATGATGATATGTCTTGTTGTGCCTAACACATTTATAAGACGTCTTAATGATGACAAAACTAATTGTTGTTATTTGTAGTAGAAAAATAAGCATGATCAGTATTGAAATGAGACCTGGAGAGATAGGCGGTTGAGAAGATCACCCGCAGTGAGATCAAGAGGGAAATCTCCATCACCGTCTCCAAACAGATCAGCACTAGAGATTGCTGATGAACCCTGTTTTTGAAAATGTAACTTAAGGCAACAGGAAACACAAGTATTAAGTAGTTAAGGTTAACTAAGAGGAAACTTACAGAAAACTTCTTCAATGAACTTTTGGCCTCAAGATCAGCAGAGTTGTTGTCATTTCCAAAGTACTGAGCAGAGGATATTGATTTGGCGTTTGTGAATTTCTTCCGTGCTTCGTCTGTTTCTTGAATCTGGTAAATACTAGAGACGATGAGTACAAAAAGAATCTACTCAAATCTTACAACAGTTTAGATATTTAGTACAAAAGAGTGAAACTCACTTGCAGTTTTGAGGAACTTGTGATTGGTTTCTTCTGAAACCTGCCTCCGTTCATCTCCAACTCTTCCTCAAAGAAGCCTGATGATTTTGGTGGAGCTACATGACTAACGACTTGAGGGCTCATGTAATCTTCCCTGTTTTGAACATTGTCCGCATAATCAAAACGAGAGGAAAACGATGACCTGGCTGATTTAGCTGAAACTGGTGATGTCGCTTGTATAATAACAGATTCCTCTGGCTTTTGATCATAAAGAGTCCCACTCGACTGCAAGAGGAAAAAATGTGAGCTCTCATTACAAATTCTATAAAGAGGAAAGAACATTACTGACCTTAGTAGTTAGCTTCCGGGCGCCAAGTCCGCCAGTTTTGCCTGTCTTCTTAGCACCAAGAGGTTTCTTAACGCTGCGAGAAATTCTTGGTGAGACGGGAACAACATCAGGCTTTTCTTGCTGCTTTAGAGTATTACTCTCTTTAAGAGCTTCACTGGTTTTGATGCTGGAGAGTCCATTAGGCACTTGTGTTGAATCAGGAGGAGATGGAGGCAAATCCAATTCTTCCTCAGCCTTGCTTTTAGCAACTTCTTTAGCAAGTATCTGTTTATACAAATCAGCAGCTCTTGAGGTATACTTAGCCTCGGTTTTACCTCCATCGCTCCATCCGTACTGTTTGAAAAAGACTTGTGCCCTGTTGTTTCCTCCATATATCATCATTTTCAATTGCTCTGAGCTCCATGAATCTAAATTGGTTGACCTAAAAACAAAAAATGAAGATCAACACAATTTCTTGGCTAAAAAGCAGATTCTCTAAACCCTAGATTATTAGGAAATGTCTCTATAATAGAATCAGAAGATGAAAATGAATGAATGAATCAAATGACCTGACGAAGCTAATGTGGACGCCAAGACTCCGATGAACAGCTGAGCAATCGATGCAGAGAAAGATCCCGTAAGTAACGGAAGCCCATGTTGGGTTCTTCGCATTGCAATCAAAACAAATCTGCAAAAAATATTCAAAGATAAATCCTAAATCTGTCAGATCTGATCGACGAACTTCGAGATCTTAATCGAATCTATAGATTCTGTAGAACATCGTTAACATTACCTTATTATCTGATTTGGCTTTGAGTTTCTTAAAAACAGAGATCTTGTCATTCAGATTCTCAGACGCCATTGTAGGGATGTGAAACAATATTCTCCAGAAATGAAAATTCCGGAGATGTGAAATTTTCGAATCGAGAGGAGAAGAAAAAAAAGAAAGAGAATAAAAATTCGAAAACAACGCAAGAAATCGAGGGGTTTATAAATGAGGTTGCTTAAGATCCAGCCGTAAGGTGAGGTTGGTATATGAACTGACTATTATAACCTTTTTACTCTTCTCTCGCGCGTTTTATTTTGTAACGGTAACGAGAGGTGGTTAGTTTATTACCCAACGACCCAGTTTTACATTTACCCCAACTACGAGAGGTAATTTTCTTTCCTCCGTAATTAACCCTTTTGTATCTGGTTATTGGTTTTGACGTCATTTACGTTCCATATTAAGATGGATTATTTCATGTAATCAAGTAATTATTGTACTGAATTTATTTAACTTCTGTTTCTTCTTTTTTACTATAATCAAATCATATGAAGAAAACTAATTAGCATATTCTGTGCGTACCATCGGTAGAAAGAAAACTAATTAGCATATGTCTAATAATCTCCTATATGAAGAGCTTATATAGATAAAAGCAAATTCGATTGTATTTATCTTTTGTTAACGAAAAATATATAATTTATTTCTTAATGTATAAGAACCAGTTTAAATTATACCTCTATTGATTTGGGTTTGTTTGTCAATGTATTGACTAAAGTCAAAATTAGGAACACCAAACACATGAGTTAGTTTGGGAGTGGCCAACAATGTAAAATATCCGTTAAAGTTGATGTACAAGAGACCAAGAAAATAAGATTGGTATCGTTGAGATTAATGTACTCTTGTCAAAATGTAGCCATAGCTCTTCTATATTCTTAGTTTTGTATGATATGGATTAAAATATTATATTGGGTCGATTTAAGAAGAATCAAAAGGTTGAGGGAATTATTTTGAAGAAAGTGGAGAAGTGAAGGGTAATGAATTTGGTGATGATGACAATGGAGAGAAGGTGCAACCGTGTGCGTAGGTTTGTCGCCACTCTTTGTCGGCTCTGTTCTCTATCTGCTTAACAAGCCCTCACATTTCCCTATTTCCACGTTCTTCTTTAGGATATGGAGACGGCTTCACTCACGTGTTTGGTAGGGCTTCCACGCACATGTATCCATGTTACTTCTTCCCATTTTCTTAAAAATATATTTTAAAAGCCATGAAACTTTTTTACTTCTCGATAATTGAGATTTTGTACTTTGTAGTTTAAAACATCACTATGAGTATGTTGTGTTCTATTTTTTTCTTCTGAAGACTGAAGATTTGTTACATTTGGAATATAAAAATTTTCTTGTGAAGACTGAAGAGTTTTACATTGATTGAAATATAAAGTTCTTGAAGGAATAAACGGTTAGGTTTCTAATAACTAACAATGATTATTTTCAACATTCAACTGAATTTAGATGAGTTTAAAATTCCCTGATCAAAATAACAAAAGGAGGTTGATGGTACTACAAATAAGTTGCACCTATTTTCGTAATCTTAAGTTTGTCGTAAGTACTATGTCGATAACAGAAAATTATCGGCATGAACCAAAATTGTAAAGAGCAACATGAACATCAACGAATTTATCAGGTTCATCCGATTTTTATGTATAAGTGTAACATCAACATTTTCATTATGAAAAGAAAACATTAATCAACTTTTACGTAAAACAAAAGGAAAAAAAAAAACAGAACACACGACTAGAATAAAACTAAAAGTTAACCTCTGTACAATGGAGATCTTTGTTGAAAAATCATCTTGGAGACTCTTGATTGTCTGAAAACCTTAATCGGACTTGGAAAGTACCAACCATTTCCCTTACTAGTCACCGGCGTCGGTGAGAATAGAACTTCTCCGGCAACGGAATTCGACTTCTTCATAACCTTAGCAGCCTTTATTTTCGTCTCTTCTTCTCTGTTTCCTCTGAACAATCTCCATAGCCAACGTCCACGACCCGGTTTAAGATCCTTCTCAGTTTCTAATATCGGTTCCGGTTTAGCAGACCAGAAATAAGGACCCGTAATCGATGTCGACCTCCGAAACGCCGGTTCGCATTCAATCAAGTTGGCAACACGGCCAACCGACCCAATACGGGCGAACGAAACGTCACCTTCTCCACGGGAAGACACGGAGGCGCGTGGAGTACACGAACAGGGAAGATCGTGAGCACAATCGGGACAGAGAGAGGAGAGGCGTTCGTGGAGGCAATAAGGACAAACACCGGCAACGCAGACAAAACGACCTTCGTGTCTTGAGCATTTCTGCCAAACGCTGCCTCCTCCTTCGTCCAAACGCAAATTCGTTTGAGTTTTCTCGCGTTGCATTTTCTTGTCTCTGAATCTCAGTTGCTTGTTGTGAAGGAGAGAGAGATGGAGAGATAAAGGTTTTAATATTGGAGTAATCAAATAAAGATTAATCCACTAATAAGCCCCACTCTGCTTAAGTCTTAACCATAACCGTAGTTAGTCAAACTAACTAAAGCTTAACTCATCAGCTCCGAATTATATGCCTTGATTATCGATCCCTCGCATATCCTTTGTAGATTTACGACTCACTATTACGTGGTTAATTTAGTAATTGTAGTTAAAACTTTCAAATTTTTATCTAAACTCACTGATATATATTAAAATTTCCCACACTACACATTTTTTTTTGTTACATCAATTAAAAATTTTCTTATTAGAAACTCTAAAAACATCATTGTTGTTACATGAAACTATGATACAGATTAGTGCAATTTGTAGATTCGGCAGCTTGTAAAATCGTATTGTTTTTTTGGTCATTGTTTGTAAAGACTTTTTGGTCTGTTTACCGTAATTTTTTTCGCTGATAATGAGAGTGAAGTCATATACTAATATATATCGGATATGATACAACTCAGTTACAACTTTGAACCAGTGAAACAAGTTTTTATTACCAGAACATGAAACAGAGAAGACGTTTTAAAAATACACGTACATATGATAGAACACAAAAGAGTCATCCTTATACAAACACATGAGCTAAAAAAGATGGTTTTGATCCTGGGTTTTTAACGAAAGGGAATTTGATTCCTGTGACTGCTCAAATGTGCAGCAGCCAAGAGCCATGTGAATCGAAACTGGTTACTTTCTCAAGTGAGGCGGTTTCATCTACAACAACATGACTAAGGGGAGGATCAAGATGTGTATGGGACAAAAAAGTGTGCAACGTACCAGTATTTTGAATGGTGTGAAAATGAGATATTTTTTTTTCAGTAATGGTTCCAGAGCAGACGTCTGTTCATGGCTGGTGGAGCTAGGCCCACACCCGGTATGTCGCGAATGTCTTTGTTGTTTGGGTTCACAATCTATACAAAAGAAATAAAAAGAAGAAGTTACATGTATGATAATGTGAACAAGATAACAGCGTTGGAAGGAAAGATATTGCAGATGAATCTAGAAGTGAGATCAAATTAACAATCACATAGGAGACAACTTTATATATTGCATAACTGAATAATGGAGAAAGACAAAATTGTGGGTATTTGTGCTTTTTATAGGTTCTTCGATCAACAAGGTATCCAGCAAAGTAAAAAACATAACCTCATATTATTCAAGAAAAAATAATGATGAACACCGAAATCTATTTAACTCAAACAAGTATCCAAGTGTGTGTGCACATTTGAATAAGAAAGGAGATGAGATGTACCTTGACGATGATGATTGCTATGACACCAATGACGATAAGGAAAAGAAATGCCATAATACATTTGTCAGTGGCAACCTGATAAAAGAAGGACAGAGAGTAAGTGAAAGGGACAAGAAGGAGCTGCAGATAACAAGTAATGATGATATAAAGAAGAAATAAGGAGATTTATGAGACTAACCTGCCTACCAATTTCCTTGACCAGCTTGGAGGCTTTCTTGAGTGAGAAATGAATAGAATCGAGCTCATTGACAACTCTACTCATTTGCTCGGTCTGAACAAGGAAAATGTAAACTATCTTAATAATTCTCAGAATTCACACACAAATACACAATCTTGGAAAAAAATGAGATTCAGGTAGAAGCAGGACTGTTTGGAAAGAAACAAGTGTGGGCTAACTACACACCTGAGCCTTGAGAGCTGCTGAAGTATCTGTTCCCACATTTATAGTTTCTTGTACAATCTGTTGTCACAGACACAAAAAAAGCAGTGAGATTTTGCTTTAGTGAAGATGGAAAAATGGACACAAGTTATCACATGGCATTCACGGCTCCATGAACATTAGACTGAAATTTCAAGAGACAATAAGACATTCATATAATCTGAAAACGGACCTTTTTCCCTCTCTCAATAGCTTGATCTGTGTCATCCATCATTGAGTTTCCTTTATCCATTAACTCTTGATTGGACATGTCTGAGAGTTATTAAGTTTCCAGTAAATACTCTAGTTAGGTTGTATGTAATCATATAACAACAAAGTGCAATAAATATCTATCTCATTGTTAGTTGGTCGCAAAATACGAGATTTAAAGACTTACTTGAAGCTAATAAGACATTTTCTTCCATGTGTTCTTCTCCAGGTCCATCGAAAAGATCTACTCGCTTGTTATTGCTTGCTAGGTTTGATGAGTATCTGTATAACCATCCTCATTATCATCAATCACCATAAATATGAGCATCAGTTAAGCAATTAGCAAAAGTGTGACCTACTTCTTCTTAAGAGCAACATATGAGTTGAGTTCCTTAACCATAGATTGTCGTCTATCGTTCAACATCCGGTTAGTGCTGGCATCATTACCGCTTTCCAAGCTTTTGATTTCCCTATCGAAATCTTTAATAAGGCTGCAAAGAAGAAGAACAAGGCATCATCATCATCATCATTGGATAATCAAACACCAGATTCAATGAATGTATACCTCTTACAGTCACGCATTTTGTCAGTGAGTTCTTCCAGCTGCCTACTCTGCCTATTAGCATCTTTGATCTTCTCCAGCTTCTGGAATCCATTTCTGTAGAAAACAAAAACATCAAAACATTATTATATAGACACAAATACCAAATCACAAATGGAGAGAAAACGCTAGAGAGAGATTCATTCTCACGATAAAGCACGGAAGATGTCATTGATTTGTCCTTCGATCTCAGCCAGCTCTTCGCTAACCGCTGATATTGGATCCATCTTTACACAGATTCCCAGAAAAATTCAGTGCCGATATACAAAAGACAACAATGTCTCTTCTTCAGATCCACGCGAGCAGTTTTTGAAAAATGTCGACCACGAATCGACTCGCCGAGATTAGATCCGATGGATCTGAAATCGAATCACCTCCAACGAAAAGAATTGAAAGCCTGGTGTCAAAATCGCCGAGCAAATCGTAATAACAGAACCCGTGTTTTTTTTCTTCAGATCTAAGAACAATGTGGATGTTCAAAATCGATAACGAAGAGATAGATATCAAAATCACGAGCACGAGCTCTCTCTCCCCTACACCCAGATTTTATTTGTTTTGTTTTTCCCTAATTTCTCTCGGACATTTTTTGTTTTTGTTCTTGGGGAATTCTAAAAGCTAATTTTTTGCCATTGATTTGGCTCGAAGGGACGAAAATGAGAGATTTTGAAAAACTGCGTTACCGAAAACCAGTGGGACCCGCCACGACATCGTTTGTCAGTGTTGGAACTCATATAACCTGGGACGTACGATTGGTCACCTCTCCAGATCTGACGATCCACACTCTTTACATTAGCTTAATTTTGATAATTGACTTTAAATGAAATTAAAATAAAGAGCACATCATAATAATTAATTCGAAAACGAAACAAAACTTTCAGTCCTTCATTAAATTAGAATCGTTTATTTATTATACAAACCGGTAAATGCAAAAATCGAAATCCAAACTAAATTTGAAAATAAGAAAAATTAGGACAAAGAAAAAAAAAAAGTGTACTTAAGAAAAACCGAATTCAACTAATTAAGGGAAGTGTATAATGTCATCTAGCTTGGCCCAAATAAAAACGGCCTAAATCCTTGCTTTTAGTTCATTCAAATAAATGCTTCATAGCATGAGATGTTGTCTGCTGTGTGAATCATAAGATCCCTCTTTTGATTTCAGATTTTCAGCCCATTTTACATTGTTTCTGAATCTGTTGAAATGTTGTCTGTTAAGGGACCAGATATGGTGCCAGTCTTAGGAAGCAAATCAAGAAGATGGAAGTGAGTCAGCACAGCAAATACTTCTGCTAGTTCTGTGGCAAGTATGCTGTTAAACGGAAGGCTGTTGGAATTTGGGGATGTAAGGACTGTGGGAAAGTTAAGGCTGGAGGTGCCTACACGATGAATACTGCTAGTGCTGTAACTGTTAGGAGTACCATCAGAAGGCTCAGAGAACAAACTGAGAGCTAGACTTCTTCTACTCATACACAACTTTTCAAGACCAGATTCATCTTTTGTTATAAGACTGATATACCAGATTCTTCTAATTGTTTAATCAAGATAGGGATTTTTGGCTACATGTATGTCAGTTGCATTCTATGAAGCAGACCCAATTTTTTTCTTGTTGATATACAAAGATCATCTCTAGTTTATTATCTACAGTTTCAAACTAGCTTTGCTCATAAAGGAACAAGAAAACCTGTTAAGGAAGATCTCTTCTAACCTATGCTCAACAATTGGTTTCAAGATCGCCATCATTCCTGTGAAAGGTCTGGGATTGGACAGCCTTCACGGCTGCTACTCTAGCTGCATTCGCTGCTCTATTTGCAGCCATCACCGCTCTCTTGATCCTCTCTTCCACTTTCACAACTTCATGTGCTTTCTCAGCTGCTTTCCTTGCTTGCTGAAGGAGAAAGAGAGAACAAGCTTAGTTTAATACATATATGGTGTTTGCAGTACTAAAGATAAACTACTAGTTAACTTTTACCTCAACAGCATCAACAACTTTGGAATGGCTTATGGTAAAAGATGATCCAGGACGGATAGTCTGCTCGGTAGGACAACTGAGTACACCGTCTTCCCAATGACCGGCTTGTGTATCACCATTCCTGAAAGTATACATACCAAGCCCTTGCCTTCTTCCCTCGTGCCAAGCTCCTTCATACTTATGCCCGTTCGCAAAGTGATACACTCCAAAACCATGCATCTTGTCTGCAAAATACTCCCCAGCATACGCATCACCATTTCTGCAACAGCAGCATAACTCCAAGTTAAATGTAGTTTTAAAGCCATGGTACCGCTAAAGCATACTGGACCACCAGTGCTTCATGCAATTGCTTAAGATCAATGCTAACTGAGAGTAACACAAAAGCCTAAACTTTGATGTTCACTAGACTAGCTTATAAGGTGAGGATAACCACAAGAAGCAGGAAACAAAACCCAGTTATCCATCTGATGTCAGAAATCGAAATTGAAAACCTTTCAGAGGTCCTCCAGATTCACACACCCAAGTGAACAAGGGCAACAATAAAGAGAAAGACAACTACACGACCCTTCAAAAACAATGGAACTCAAGATAGCAAACACACTTAGACGAGCAACATATACAGGGATCTAATGCACCACCATTACAGGTCAAAGCACAACCATATTCCAGAAACTCAAATGACTATGCAGAGTAAAAAAGAACAATGCTGACCTGAAATGGTAACTACCAAGGCCATGTTTGACACCCCACTTGAACTCTCCGTCATATCTACTTCCATCCTCAGAGGTATATACACCACAACCATGGCACTGCCCATTAGACCATTCACCAGCATACACATCTCCTGTATAAAACGTATAAACTCCAATTCCATGTCTTAGACCTAACCTATATTGACCTCGATACCTACTCCCTTTAGACCATGTTTCTACTCCATAACCATCATATTTCCCATCAATCCACTCTCCTTCGTATTTGCCTTTCATAGAATAGTAATAAACTCCACTTCCTGAACACTTTCCTCTATGAAACTCTCCTTCATACATATCATTAGTGCCATACTTCTGAACCCAAGATCCTGAATTTGTCTTATTATTCTCCGCAACTGGCTTCGACCCAATGGACCAAACAACTCGGTCAGTGCTCGGCTGAGAGGAAGAGAATCTGGCAGGGATAAATGTCAGCAAGCGTGCGACAAAAAGACGAATTGATGTTAAGTGAGGAAGAGCGAATCTGAGAGAGATCGAGAGGATGAAGGATAAAGCGATAATCACAAAGACTAGACGAAGGAAGATACGAAGATTGATAACAAGGAAGAAGATGTATAAAGGAGGGACAGCGAGAAGAAGCAAGAAACGAAGATGGAAACAAATCAAACGGGCTCTAAGGGTATAGCGTAGAAGCTTCCTCAAGAACCGAGCAATCACAGGACGATAGGAAGAAAGAGAAGACAAAAGATTTGATGGGAAAAATGAAGAAATCGATCCTGATCGTGCCCGTGCGCTTCTTCGTCGGAAATGGTCAACACCGGTTGGGATATCAACCGTGTGATGATGATTCTGACCTTGGGGATGATTATACTTAGTGAAGCCAGAGCCTTTATTATCAATGGCGGTTCGATTTTTATTCTGGGTCTGATGATGATGATGAATCGGATTGGGGATTTGGTTTGGATCGGAATCGTCTTTCCCGATTAATCGTCGTTCTGTTACAGATGATTTCTTCAGATGCATTTACATAAAGAGTATGGAACTTGGAAAGAGGATTTGGGGAGAAATGGTAGGGGATTTAGGGTTGTTGAAAATTAGGGTTTTTTCCAAATCAAAGCCTCTGGTTTTTGTTCCTAAAACAGTTTCCAAGTTTTCGCGAAGAAGAAGAAGAAGGAAGAAGAAGAGAAGAGCTCAATTTTGAACTTTTGAAACTAAGGTAAGAGATCCACGTGAGAACACAATAAACACCTCTTAGTTTCAGTTATTTACTAAAATGCCATCCATTTGCCACTTGTTGACCCAGTCCTTGATGACAATTTTTACTTAATGATTAAACAAATTATTAAGAGAGCTTATTCTCTAAGATTCCAAAATTGTGTGTATCTCTAATTGCAAAAACTTCAGGTGATTTTAAAGTAATGGTGTTTTATTATATGGTGTATTTATTTTTCTCTATTTAATTTATTTGGTGGTTTGGTTGTTAATTACCAACCAATAATTGTTTGTATGTTTATTTTAGTGAGTTATAATTACAATTGCGAGCTAACCTCCAAAACATAAAATCCAGTGAACCCGGTTAGAATTTTGTAAAGCCTTTCATCAAAAAACAAAACACACATCAATATTTTTAAGAAGTGGTTTGAGATTGGACAAGACTACTTTCAGATAAAGACAAGTTTAAGGTCATAAAAGCAATATCCAATCACTAATTTTCTTAATCTATTTACAAAAACCCATAATTAATTTAACAATAGTAAAAAAAAAAAAAAAAAAA
>Ga0041059_1002193_pt1 | contig 14852 bp, 16 predicted proteins | sample AraColnosormetaG_FD_56232 | JGI IMG/M metagenome (GOLD analysis project Ga0041059, IMG submission 56232) | Arabidopsis roots microbial communities from North Carolina, USA - Col MF nosort | ecosystem: Host-associated > Plants > Roots > Unclassified | place: USA: North Carolina | collected...
AAAAAAAAAAAAAAAAAAAAAAACGAGAGAAGAAAAAAGAGAAAATGGGCCCAATCTTAAGACAATAAAAGGTAAATTGCACGTTGTGTTGCATTCAACCCCCTCTGACAACATCATTTTTTTTAACTTTCTCTCACTCTCCATTGCTTCCACTCTTCCAGACATCCACTCGCTTCTCGTTGGTCGTGACTCTCACGCTTCGATGATTGAGCTCTCTCTTCGTTTCCATTTAATTGCAGTTGTGTTGGGGTTCGATTTTTAATGAATCGACCAAGTCCAAGTGTGTGTTGTGCCTCTTTCTTTGAAACCAATACCAATGGTCAAAGATCCCTACCATCGATTTATTTCATCACTGTCCTCAATATTAATTGCCACTACCTATTTGTACGGATGTGAATTATGAGAGTGCCTTTGTCTCTAAGGAACGGTAAAAACATTTTTGCTCACTTTTAGAGAATTTAATGCAAAAGATGTAATGAAACTGGCAAATGTTTTAGAAAATTGTTTTGAGTAGATGGTAGGATTAATTAGTTAGCCATAAAACTAGTTGACGTCTCACGTATCATCTAATTTATACATATGTATAAATATTTGTAAAACCGATATTGGAAGTATATATGTGGACATGTCTCCACAAAACACAACTTCTGAAATATATATCCCCACACCACATGGCCTGTGTGTTGGCTCGTGGGATCCCATTATTTTCTTCCTCCTGTTTTCCTATTTCGAAGTTGTTTTTATTCTTCTTGTTTTATACTGTACAATAATTTTAGTTGTTTTGTGACCAGAAAAATAAGCATTAAGCGGAATCTCGGAAGCGACATGCATACTTAAGCTTCTAGCTTTACAACGAATAGCCAATACTAAAACTATCACCCTAGTCCCCAAAAAGGATCAATTTATAAGAAGCTTGAAAATCGTTGTGTACACACATATCATATCATATATTTGTATCATTAGCCTCAAAAGAGCTTGGCCTTCACATTCGTTTGATCATAGGGTGGTGATATGATGAATTAAAACACCTTCTTTCCAACTTTCACATAATAGAAGAGACATAGTTGTAAGTAGACCACAAGTTACAAACTATTTTTGTAATGTTGTGTGTTAAGTTTTTGGCACTCACTCTCTCGCGCGTGTCTCACCACCACACACACCACTGTCCTTGCTTTTGCTAAGTCATTAAGGACACACAATTTGGATATCGATCACAACTTTAGTCTTTACATGCAATAATACGACCATACGTTCATAACATTCTTCTTTTCTTTGCCTTAAATCACGGTAATAACCATGGATATATCACCTACTCTTTTTACACTTTCCACCTCACCAAAGTTGCATTTATTAAGGACAAAGATGCATAACCTAGAAATCAAAAATTATAGTTGAAGAAAAAATCACCAAAAGCTGATATCTCTGGATTCCCAAGTTGGAGAGTAGTTAGAGTGAGAGGGTAATAACTAGCACGGACAAGAACATATTGACTTTTCAAACTCAAATGATAATCTCTCTTTTCTTTTGTATATCTTTAGAGAGATTACACTTCTTGTCCTATATTATATATATCATATCATATCATATTACATCATCTTGTGTGGTCCATCATCACATAACACATTAAAACTAGAGAAATGGTACAACAATCTTCCTTCTTTCTCTTCTCCTATCTCTTACATCAAATTTCCTGCTTTTTATTTTTTACACCTCTGCATCTTTTTGGTTATTAAGGGTCTCTCTATTTTATCAGTTTTTTTCTTTTCTTACTTCACTTCCTGTAACAAAAACAACAACCACAACAAACAAACTATTAACCTAACAAGATTGTTATTTTGTGTTTCACCATCCATTAACTCTTTTTACCTGTTTATATCCCAACACGACAGGTTGGTCCACCCCTACCGGGTAACATTCCAATCGCCGGTAACCTATTGAGAAGATTCATGAACGCAATGTTAGATACCATCAACTTGATACCAGAAATTAAAGTGTGTAGAAGGAGTAAAACATAAAGTGTGGTTGAATCTAGGGACCTTGGCATTTGGTAGTTGAAAGAGTTGAAGGAGTCGGAGAGTGTAGAAGGAGTAGAATTATCATCATTATCAGAAGAAGGCGACCACAGATCCGATCCGTTATTGTCAGCAGAATCAGCAAACAGAAGCAAATGATGAGCGGGCGATGCAAACGGACTATCTGGCAAGCTATCCTCCAACCTAAAACACCCCAAAAAGCTTCAGCTTAAAATACACAAAACAGTTTCCTTGCAGAGAACTCTTGTATATAAACCTACCTCTCTGGTAGATTCATTGTATCATCATCAGATCCTTCTTTAGAACTTCCTTTCCCTTTCTCTCCTCCATCATACTCTCTCTTGATCACGGACAATGGGCGTGGAGATATAAGTGATTGGCTGAAAGGATTCGGAGAGTGAATGTTGGTAGGGGAATTGAGTTGGAAATGCTTCTTGACGTCAAGAAGCTGCAGATTCATCAGCCTTCTGCTCTGAAGTTCAAGAATCTCTTCTTCAAACTTACTCCTCCACAACACATCTTGAGTGTTGTTATAAAACCCTCTCCCTCCTGCACAACAAGCAAATCAGTATGGCTGCAAGTAAAGGGTTCTTCAGTAAAACCAAAAGAGACAAGTGCTTTAGTGTTTGTTTACCTAGAACGTCCCTAGGGCTAGAATCAAGGCCTGTTGGGGACAGTTCTCGCTCTGTTGTTTGGTTAGTTCTGCACAACAAACCGCAGTAAACACAAGGGATTCAAGGAACAATCAGGCCAAAGTATAAGAGTTACTAATACTAGCAATATAAGTACCTGTATTTGTCAGGGACTTTGCCTTTCTCCTTGTAAGGCTTGACAAGAACTCTGGAATCACACACAAAGTGAGGATTCCCTTTGGCGAGAATGCTCTTAACAGTCTCAGGGTACACAAATGTCACAAAACCAAACATTCTCTTTTGCTGATATGGTATCCTCACATCTTGAACTGGTCCAAAAGTACTATAACCACCATAACAACATCTTATGTCACATACAAGAACATACATTCAGACCAAATAAAAGTTCAATGTGTTTTGTTGGAAATTACCTGAAGTAATTGGACACATCTTCCTCCCTGAACCTACTGTCGGCAGGGAATGTCAGATAGATCTGTCTTGAAGCTGGACAAGCCATAGCAGAAAGATCAATCCTTTCAGGTCTCCATCTTCCAAGCTTCTGCAATTCATCTCCTATCATCAAAGCAGCAGCAGCTCTGCACAGAAATTTACACAACTTAACAAAAATAAATAAATATAAAAAACACATTTTGACAGTAAATGAACAAAAGAAGCAGTTGGGAAAAAGGTCAAACCTTTGAACATCGTTTTGCTGCAAGTTAACACCTTTAGTTGAAAAAGAAGGGAGAGAAGAGCGAGTCATGAAGTGGTGAGCAAGTCTTGGGGGTACCGAGTTAGACCTAAGAAGCTCGATTCTGCTTGGGGAGCCAACCAAATCAGCTCCTCCATCACTGTGGACGAATCTGCAGCTAGCTCCGTTTTTGCAGAAGCCTCTAGCGAAGTAAGAACAGGGCACACCTCCAAACCCTAAATCAGAATCACCACCATACCCTAAACCGTCCAAAACGCAGCTACCGCTTCTCGCATGCACAGAGCCCAAAAAATCAGTACTTCTGGAGTTCATATCATCCATGAGCTCGAAATCGTTGGTTAAATCCCTAGAAGATCTTCCTCCATTAGCGTAAAAGGGCAAAGAAGCTGGATTGAGTGAAGAGCCACGGTTGTTCTTAGGGCTAATCAACTCATCTTGATGACTCCACGGAGACCTTGAACAGTTCATGAGACCTAACTCTTTCTTGGCTTTCACTATAACAGAGTGAACAAGAGTCTCTGGACCAAAAGCTAGCCTTATCATCTCTTTTTCACCGTGATCTTGAAGAAGGAGAAGACCCATGATCTTTGATGCGTTTTCAGGGTCTAAGCTTTGGATTCTAGAGAGCACAATCCTAGTAGCTTCATATCCATCCATAGCTTTTCTCTCTCTCTTTAGAATTAGAATAGAGTAGAGAGAAGAAGAAGGAAAGAGTAGTGTTTTTGTAGAGAGTGTTTGTTGTCTTGTGTACAGAGAGGTTGTTGTCGTTAAGAGGGTCTCTCTGGTTTCTAGTGTTGGATTTTAGTTTAATGTTATTTTTTTGGGTTACTTAACTACAAATTTATTAAACCTATCTACTACTACTAACCTTAACTATAATTTTTCATCTCTGGTTCCTGCGAAACACCAGTAAATACCAAAAATTTTAAAAGAGAAATAGTATAAAAAGTTACTACTCTATTCATTTTTTTGTTTTCTTCTCGCTCGCGTGCTTACAAGAAGAAAAAAAATTAACACTTTAAGAAAAAGAGTTGGAGAAAAAAAGGAAAAGGTAAATACTTTTTTAGGAAAAAAAAAAAAAGTTTTTGCATGCCGAGAATTTTTCCATGGAAAACAAAACAAAAAAAAAATCGTAACTTTCTATGTTTGAGTAAAACTTTACTAGACCGAAAAGAGAAATAAAAATTTACTTTACCTGAAAAAGTCAAAATGATCAATAGATGAATCTCTGTGGAGAACATTATTAGCAGAAGAGTGAATTTTGCTGCAGGTGAGAGACTGACGGTTACTGCTCCTTTGGGAATAGTAGATGAAGAAAGATGTCATCATATTATTAGATTCTTCTTATCATCAAATTTAAGAGAGAAAGATAAAGAGAAGAAGTACGTACACTTAATTGTATGTTTCAGTGAATCTGAGTAAACTGAGTTATGAGAGAAGAAGATATCTTCCGGATTTGGGATCTCTGTGTTGTTGTTGTTGTGTGGATCAGGAGAAAACTCTCTGGTCTTTCTTTCACGAGTGGAAGAAGAAAGAGAGAGATAGAAAAAACACAGAGAGATTGTGTAATAAACTGTTTTTAAAAAGCAAATTAAAAACAAAAGATGGTTGCATTGCACGTTCTCTGACACAACCCCATTTTTTTTTTTTTGTTCATTCGGACAGGAAAGATACACGCGCCTTCCGTTGGGATGTGTTGGTCACGCGCCGGTGATTGATATGCAGACCAGCTGTATCGCTGGGGTCTCCACTCTCTCCTACTGTCTCTTTCTCATTTTTCATCATTTTATTTTGGTAGGGACACATTTTTAAGTATAGCTAAGCTTTTGGTTTGATTACAAAATTAAATAAACTACCTGGTTTTCTTATTCTTCAACTTGCTTATTTTAAAATGAAACGGCAGAATTTTATTGTCATTTAAAGATAAATTTGAGTAATTAGGGAAACATAAAAAGCATGTCATATCCAAATTGTCAATTTGCTCAGCTTAATCTCTGCTTTTATTGTCCTTTTATTTGTTTGGTGAGAGACACTTGAATTTTATTTCATTCAATCATTATTGCATGCTTCGATCACATGAAATTAAATAAAAACCATTTCATTATTAAAATCTGTCTTAATTAATCTCATGGGCATATGATTTATTGTCAAATGTGTTGACCAATTCCATAGGTTTCTTATTTGAAGCAACATAACTAATTATCTAGAAAAAATCTTACACACGTAGTTTCACATATTCAAAGTATTGAGTATGTTTTTTTTTGCTTTAATAAAATATTCATGAGAGGGTAGGATTAAAGATGAAAAGACATGATTGTTCTAAATTAATGTAGGGTTAAAAAAGAATTATTATTTTTTGAAAATTTAAAATTTCGAAAGGACCTTTTTATAAAAGAAGAATGACCCACAAAGGAAAGCAATGATTATAATAGTTATTTTTTGGGTGTCAAAAGCAGTGGTCTAGTCTAGTCACAAGAGCCGAGGCACCTAACACTTCACTCTATGATTATGTGTTTTCAATATTATAAAGTATATATACTCTTTGCTAAATAATTTACCCCAAAAATCTAACATTGCGGCCTTATCATTGACTCATCCAGAAATATTTGATTCGCATGTAAATTTTACATGGGGGAGAATGATTATTATGCGCAAATGTTTGAGGCGAATTGAAAAAAAAAAATAATGATTGGGGCAGTCTATTCCACACCAATGGAATTCATTTGCATTTGAAATTTATGATATACACATGCATGTATGATGCATACCTTAAGTCCTTATCTATTATTGGTTTGGGTATTCACCATACCCACATATAGAGAATCTATAAATGGACCCCCAAAGATCTTCTAAGCCCACAATTATCATCATATATACATACAACTACAAATCTACAATCATCCTCCTCTTCATTTCAAAATCAATTCCACATCAAGATGTTTTGGTACCCTTAAAATAGACATATGTAGAATAAGTTACCAATCTGTGTATATGTTAACTATATTGGAATCCGACCTCTATGCCCCTAATTAAACCCATATGTATATATATACACACAATACCACAGCCCGTAAACGCTTAACGTGAGAATGGTGGTGGTTGAGGAACAAAAGATTGAATAGGATCATGAAGTGTTTGGCCCTCCTCGCACTCCACTCTTGCCGCTTCACACATCATATTACTTGTTGCTAAGTTGCATCCATCTGTGTGATTACACGAGATCCAAAATTGTGTCAAGATTAGGTCTAGGTCACTTTTGTATAAAAATGATGGTGATGAATGGTTTACTATTAGTTTACGTTTTCATTATTCGAAAATGTGATTTTTACTAAGACGATAACCAAATAAATGAAACTAGTTCTTTAGCGTTTCGTATTGTTCAATAAAATTTCAGTAGCTCAAATTTCATTAGCTATTTACTAGTTCTTCCTCTTAATGCTAAATTTTTCATCAACGTATCAGATTGTTGACAACCAATTTCAACTAGTAAACCAAATAGTAGGAGAAATCACCTTCTTTGAACACAAAACCAGAACCGTTGCATTGTTTCTGAAACGAGAAACTACAAAGTTCAACTTCAATTTTCCCCTGCATCTCTACCAGAAGAGCCCGGAGTCTGATCAATTCAGTTTCCACCATTTCTTGGCTCTGAAGTTTTCTAAGGAATTGCTCATTCAGAGATTGCAATCTCATCACTTCATCTTCAAGGTATGCAGTGCGAGCCTTCTTCTTCTCCCTGTACTTCCTCACTGCCTCTCTATTACCACATAACCGTTTCTTGTTGCTACTGTCAGAATGATCATTCTCTTGCTGATCCTGCTGCAACATAAAAATATGTATCTATAACAATCCATTAAAATATCATCAGAAACATACCATATCTTAAGGGAAGAGATATTATTACAGAGATGATGAGATGAGTGTGAGCGTGGAAGCATGTGTGGGAGTGAGAAGCATCCTCTGGGCCTGGAGGGTTACAGCTATGAGTGTGACTACATCCTCTCGTTACTCGATCTTGATCTTTATCTTCTTCCTCATTCATCTTTATATATCTTTGATTCTGAGGTCCAAACTCAAGATCTCCAAAGAAAACACCTGTTCTGTTTGGGACATAGAATTATGGTGATATTATTAGGGTTTTTGATTAAAGTAAAGATGGTGTTGAAGAATATGTTCTTGATTAACATAGTGGATGAATAAAACAGTAGTCAACTCTTTATAATTTTTTGACATGGCCCAAGAAAGAAAAATCTTACAGAGAATCAAAGTTAGAAACTCGTTGGTTTCCTCTGCAATCCTTGCAACAACAAAACATCCAAGTACAAAGATTGATAGGCTTTTTGGTTTTGAGATTACCTTAAAATGTTTTTTTTTTTGTCTGTACCAAACTTTGAAATGGTTTTATTACTAGAAATTACGACGGAACAATAAGCAAAGCCATTTACCATATCCCCAGACCCCAATGAATAATATATTATAAGAAAGAGAATTGGTTCTTTAATGTCAATTGTCAAATTGTTTCGTATAGAAAAAGAAGAAGACTTTTCTCATGGATTTTAACTTATTGCACGTCTCTATCATTATTTAGTGTTCGCTGGCGGACACGTTTTGTAAACGTGTTTATCATCATCATCTTGCTTCCCGACGAGATTTGAGTTCAAGAAGCAAAAATGGCGAGTTTCATCAAGGCATGGGGTTTAGTGATCATCTCACTGTGTTACACTTTTTTCATTGCCAAATTGGTTCCAAAAGGAATCAAAAGGCTCATACTATTTTTCCCTGTCTTCCTCATTTTCTTCATAGTACCTTTCTTGATATATTCCTTACATTTACTCGGCATCACGGCTTTCTTCATCGCTTGGCTAGCAAATTTCAAGCTCTTATTATTTGCATTAGGGCGCGGTCCTCTCTCTTCAAACCATAAACCCCTATCTCTCCCTATTTTCTTAGCTGTCTCTTGCTTGCCCATCAAGATTCAGCTGAGCCCAAAACCTACAAAAACTCACTCCCATGAAGGATCCACAGAGGGTCCTTTGATTTATACCATAAAGGCAGTTTTTGTGGTTCTCATCATCAAAGCCTACGAATACAGTACCAAATTGCCTGAGAAAGTCGTGCTGACTCTCTACGCGATCCACATATATTTCGCCCTTGAGATCATCCTTGCCGCCACAGCTGCTGCGGTTCGAGCCATGTCGGATCTTGAGCTCGAGCCACAGTTCAACAAGCCGTACCTAGCGACATCACTTCAAGATTTCTGGGGGAGACGATGGAACCTGATGGTCACTGGAATCTTACGGCCAACCGTGTACGAACCGTCACTTCAACTGTTCTCGGTTTTGGGCCCGAACTATTCCCAGATTCTTGCAGCTTTCGGGACGTTTGTTGTCTCTGGGATAATGCACGAGCTCATCTTCTTCTACATGGGACGGTTGAGGCCAGACTGGAAGATGATGTGGTTCTTCCTCATAAATGGATTTTGCACGACCGTGGAGATCGCCATCAAGAAAACCATTAACGGTAGGTGGAGATTCCCGAAAGCAATCAGTCAGGTTTTGACACTCACTTTTGTGATGGTGACGGCATTGTGGCTGTTCTTGCCCGAATTTAATCGGTGCAACATAGTTGAGAAGGCTCTTGATGAGTACGCAGCCATAGGCGCATTTGCAGTCGAGGTCAGGAGGAAACTGACCGCATATCTTTTTTAACCCTGCCGTGTGACAAAGCTTGAGTGATCTCTATTTTAACTTATTTTTTTCTAACACTGTAAAACCGACATTTCTGCAACCCCATCATTTACATGGCACACGAATCAAGAAAATTGTGGAAGTTCATAATACTATACATAAAACCTTGCAAACATGATATGAAAGTAAAGATGAGGGGAAGAAACCCGCTCGAGTAGAGGCAATAACATGCAAAATGGATCAGCAAGATCCGCCTAAGTTACACATCTTAAGTCTATCTAAGGCAGTTAGAATTTGTCTACAACTCCTACAGCTAAAGCTTTTCCCACCAGAAATTAACGCACAGGGAGTTGCTTTCTTACTGATCATGGTGTTCATAAAAGTCCAAGCTTTTGGCGGAAGATCAGTTCCACTTCACCACGAATGCTCTCCACATCTGCAGCATAGTCTCTCTTGTATTCATCCGCCATTGATTCCTCCAGCTGTAGCTTCATTCTCTCTAATGCTTCTTCCAACCCGCAGGACTCTTTGAGAACCTGAGGCTCTATGGATTTAAGTTGAAGAAGAGTTTGGATTGCTGTAAGAGCCTGAAACATATTTTCCGAGTAGCATAAGTTAGAAAGAGATGTGTGCCAAGATTCATAGAGGAAGAAAAACGGTCATAGGCCCCTGTAATAGTTCTACCTTTTCTTGGAGATCAAGATCAAGCACCACAATCAAATCGACAACAGACTTTAGGAAAAGACGATCTTTGAAAATAGGAAGTTCATCTTTCTCTGTGTTCTGTAGTTGAGACTCAGCCAAATCACCGACTAAGAATACAGCTTTCCGTCTCAATTTCATATCCAAGCTCCCATTGTTCATTACATCCTGTAAATACGACGAAACATGGTTAGTTTTTTTCCAATCCAGAGAATGAATGAACAAAACCTGACATGATGTATTTCTGGTTTGCTCACCCGAAGCATAATGTATCCATGTGCTGCAAAAAACAAGTCCTGACCAGCTATATTATTTCGTATCAAGGCAGAAACAGCAAAAAGTGCTTTCACAGCTTCTTCAGTAGAGCTGGAGTTTACCATCTTTATTAGTGTTGTTAAAGCTCCAAGTTCAAGAACCTGTAACCAAATTCACAGAACAAGAAACATGATGTGTTTCAGACGGTTTATACTTCAACACACGGTTCTGCTCTACAAGTACAACGAAATCAAACCTGCTCTTGAACAAAAGGATTGTTTTGGCTAGCTTTCCCGAGCACCCACGCAGCTAGTTTCCTTACTTCTGTGTCATCATGATTAAGCTCTCCTGCTACAACTCTAAGCCCTCCTGATTTGCTCAAATCTACACAAGAAAAGAATGATGCCACAATTGATCAGACTCATGTGAAACTGTAACACAAACACATTTATATATACAAGATTCAATAGCAAGTTACAAGCTTCCAGTTACCATTTGCATTATCAATAGGTTCAACGAGGATCAAAAGTTCCTGCAAAGCACGGTGACGATCTTCAAGAGACAAGGATGAATTATTCAAGTCATCTATCGCTATTTGCATCAACTTCGCATTCGACGGCATTTTCAGCTTCTCCACCAGCTCCTATATAAGAGCACTTTCATGAACTTCCAGAGACAAAGCAATCAGAAATTAAAAACCAAAATCACAAAGTCCGTACCTTTAACTCTAATTGACGCTTCTGTAACTCATCCAAAGACATCTTCTCTGCATCTTTAGCTGCTTCCTTCAATGTCGCAGGATCCGAGTGACCTAACCGAAGATATCCAACATAGAATCAGATCTAAATGAAATTAGTGAGGAAGAAGGACACTGAGAAAGAAAATTTACCTATTGCCCAGTGTAACATCCCATCAAGTGAAGAGAATCCACCATCGATTTGATCTTGCTCTCCGATCACCACACCGGAATCTTCTACCAATTCGGCTTCATCTCTAACACTAGACCAGACCATTCCCCCGGAAGAGTTAACTTTCTCAGCGATCGAAAAACCCACCAATGAGATCACCACCAATAGAAACACATATCGGAAAAAGAAAATCGTCGGCATCTTTGTCTTCCCGGCGGTAGACTTAATCAGTAAATAAAGGTTTAAGCTTTTTCCCGTTTTGCGACTTTACCATTTATGTTTTCAGAATTTATATACGAAAGTAACTACTCCTTAACAACGTGTTCAGCCAATTATATTATTACACGTCATCTCATCCATCGTCACCTTCTATCGCGCTAAAACATTAAAGTGCCAGGTGGCAGAAGCGGGACCAATTGAATGATTAATCTTATTTACGTCAACTAAAATTAGGGTGTAAATTGAAACTATTATTATTTATCAGTACGAAATAGAATTTTTAAAAACTATAAGGGTGGATTTGAAATATTTAGGAAAAGGCATAATTAATTAGAAACACGACCCCTCCACTTCCTTGAGTCTAATCAAATGTGCCTTAATTTACAAAAATGACTTCTCACGACTCACGCCATTAAACTCCACGTACACCTTTCCCTTTCACTTTCATCTTCTTCTTCCCTCGATTCAATGGGTTATCTCTCCTGCAAAGCTGGATCCGCCGTCGCAATCGCCGTTTCATCTGCCGCATCAACCTCCGGATCCACCTCCAGCAAAGCTTCTGCTCCTCCCGAATCTCCCATTGAAGACCGTCCTAGACTTCGTCGTTTCCTCCATCGCGATCTCGAATCAGCCACAGGAGGTTTCGACATCAACAATCTCCTCGGACGTGGAAGCCATGGAAGCGTTTACAAAGCTGTCATCGGTTCACGTCACATCGCGGTCAAGAGACCTTCGAAATCTCGAGAAATCAGCCGTGAGTTCCACAACGAATTCGAGATTCTCTCCAGAATCCGTAGCCCTAGGTTTGTGAATCTCTTAGGTTTTAGCGCCGATAACTCCAAAGAACCACTTCTCGTTGTTGAATTCATGGGAAACGGAAGCTTATACGACGTGATTCACTCAGATACCGTTTTAAACTCCGGTGCGATTTCGAGCTGGAGTAAGAGAATCAAAATCGCTCTTCAGATTGCAAAAGCCGTACATCTTCTACATTCTCAAGAGACACCGATCATACACAGAGATATAAAATCAGCAAACGTATTGATGGATAAGAATCTAAACGCGAAGCTAGGCGATTTCGGATTAGCGATCAGATGCAATGTTGATGATCAAAAAGTGAAATCAACACCACCTGCAGGAACAATGGGTTACTTAGATCCAGATTACGTAACGGCTGATAGATTAAGCACGAAAACTGATGTGTTTAGCTTCGGGATCTTGTTGTTAGAGATAATCAGCGGAAGAAAAGCAATCGACGTTAGATATTCGCCGTCGTTTATAGTAGATTGGGCGATTCCGATGATAAAAAGAGGCAAAATCGGTGGGATTTATGATCCGAGAATCGGACCACCGATTGATGTAAGTGTGAGGAATCATTTGGGGTTAGTGGCGGCTAAGTGTGTGAGAACGTGTAGAGAGAAACGGCCGGGGATGGAGGAAGTGGTTGGGTGGCTCACGGGGTTGACTAAGTCGGTTAGGTCACGACGGTGGGATGAGTTAAGCATTGGAAACCCGTGTATGATGGTCGAGACGGTGGGTGGTCGACCCGTGGAATGATTTTTTATTTGTTTAAAATCAAGTGCTTCGCTTTGAAGCCATTGTTTTTTCTCTTATGGGTTGGTCAATTTATTCATTTAACATAATAAAGCATATACTGTAACATCATGGTTGCATATGGTATTTGACTGGATCATCATATTCATAACTACCGCTTGTTCTAAAAACATGCCATGTAAAGCCTTTTGCACTAGTGCATAACTTTCTCATATCACAAGTTTTTTAGCATCTCTTTGTAGAGTTGGAACTTTTCATCATTGACACCATTTCTTCGTGCAAAACACCTATTCTCGATATTGACTCATATACACAAGACATGCGTATGAACCATATCATTGATCCAATTATATATAGTTTTGTTTTTTTTTCTACTACTTATGGAAGAAACCCAAAGTAGAGTGTTTTTAAATATGTTGTCTTAGTGTTAATTGAAAAAACTAAACTGTTTTTTCTAACAAGAACAAAAAAACTGATCGTCTTAAAACTCCACTGTAAGGTAAAAACAGTTGACGAAAAAAAAGGAAAAAAAAAAGAAGGTAAAAATAGTTGTATGAAGACAGACGTATATCTACAAAATGCTGTCATTCATTTTCTAAACCTTTCATCTCTCTTGTTTCTTCAAATTCAACTCCTAACTCGTATTCTGAGATAACTCGTAGTCTAAAATCATCAAACTACTCGAAGCAATTCTTTTAAATTCTTTCATTCAAACACTCGAATCACATGTTGTACAAACGTATATTTTTCTCTTTGAATATAATTTGACATTACATTCAAAAAAAAAATCATCAAACTACAATACCAACGTCCAAGTGATTTCATAAACCTTATAATAGACAATAATTAGTACATTCAGGAATCAGGAGTTTATTGGAGTCCTAAAACATGATTTAAATGATCAATATACCGAAAGAGTGAAGCAAGATGCATGTTCAGAAACCAATTTAGAAAAAAATCTAAATCGATTCCAAACTTAAAAACGACTCTAATTAATCACCAAAGAGAACTACTTAATTAGACTTACTTCTTGATTGACTTGGATATTGGTGAGACTAAGGTAAACACTAAGTACAATCATATGTACGACTTTGTAAAGTTTACGATATTTCAGCTACATTGGAGAAAAATGTAAATTCCACGAACAAGAGCATTAATCGACCAATTTGGAACAATAAACTAAAGAGTAATTAATATGATATTCATGTTATGATTCCTCAAATTTTACAACATTTAATTTTAAAGTGATTATTTTGTTTCCAAATTTCACACACGTGTCTCTAACATCACAAATCCATTGTAGTAGCCAAACACATTTTCCAAGCCACAACCGAGGAGTTGGTTTGTCAAGTGACACAAGTCACTTCAATTCTATTAGTCGCGAAAATGTGCTTTCACTTAAGGAGAAAGATCTAATCAAGAAGTTCCCCGGACAACCTTTCGGCATTAGTTTCAGACAGTACGGCGGTTATGTGGCCGTCAACGAACCAGCCACTCGGTTTTTGTACTATTATTTTGTGGAAGCCATCAAACCTAGTAGTTCTACTCCTCTTGTGATCTGGTTTAACGGAGGTACCTATAGAAAATATATATTCCCTATACAAAACTCCTTTACTTGGAACTAGTTATATATTTTTATTTTTTTACATCTAATTAGACTCTTCAAAAACTTGAAAAGATAAGTCTTCTATTAATATCTAGTTTTTGAGGATGTATAATTTCCTATAATCGTTGAGAATTATACAAGAACAAACTTTTTATAAAAAAAAATACAGGACCGGGGTGCTCATCTGTAGGACTTGGGGCATTTCAAGAGCTTGGTCCATTCCGCGTACATAGCGACGGCAAAACGCTTTTCCGCAATCTTTATTCATGGAACAACGGTACATGATTGATTGTTTACTATCAGTTTCTGCTTCTTTTGATGATTGATTGAGAAGATCTAAAGCATAAGACACAAAGTATATTATTATATTGTTTACTTTCAGTTTCTACTTCTTTTTAATGTTTTTAAAGTTTGTAGATGTTGTTTAGATCTTGAGTGATGTTTGATGAATTTAGATAAAGTAATTTGTCTTCTAAACCCAAGGCAAGTGTTCATAATTGACATTAGGATGATTTTACGTCATATTTTGCTTATTATGCTTCAT
>Ga0041059_1002194_pt1 | contig 14850 bp, 17 predicted proteins | sample AraColnosormetaG_FD_56232 | JGI IMG/M metagenome (GOLD analysis project Ga0041059, IMG submission 56232) | Arabidopsis roots microbial communities from North Carolina, USA - Col MF nosort | ecosystem: Host-associated > Plants > Roots > Unclassified | place: USA: North Carolina | collected...
AAAAAAAAAAAAAAATCCTTATCGTAGCTTCATCGACGATGTCAGAATTATATAGAATTAGGAAGAAGATGCAAAAAAAAATGAAAAAAAAAAATAACTAAAGTTATAAAGTCTTTTAATACTGTATTTTTAGATTCAATAACTCTGTAAAATGTATTTCTTAACTATTTAAAAAATAAAATAAATTATTATCTTTTTAAATAACCTAACAAGTAAATAAATAAAAAATGATATACGAACACATGATTGGATAGTAGTTTTTTTTGTTTGCAATAATTAGTACCAACTAATTGAAATAACTGTGGTGGGAGAATTCTAGGGCTTGGTCACTCTCTTTGAAAATATAAGTGTGTATGTATACCAATAAGATAGTGGTTCTACTATTTATAATTGGTGGAATGTTTATATATCACAGTATTAGATGTTTTTTAAAAATAAATTTGCCTTTCAATTTTTGGGTGTAGTGGGCACATTTTCCTCACATTCACTTTGGATTAAAGCTGGATGGCAACAAGAAAGGCAAGCAATTAGACCAGTCAGTTGCAGGCCAAAAGTCTAATGGCTATTACTAAAGCCTTTATATATATACACACATATATACACTTATACGTATATATATGTGTATAGATATATATGCGTGTGTATGATTTATGTTTATCTTTGTACGTACGCATTAATGAATGTGTAAGCAGAGAGCTGATGATGGAAAGAGATCAGGCGAGGAAGAAGAAGATCATATAACGTTACATATATATACATGTATGTATATATGTTCCTTTCTTTTTTCTTGCGTGTGCTTCATCTATAACTTCATTTCTAGTTTTATTCTCCTAATAAGTGAAGTCTATAAATTTGAACCTAAAATGTTTAGGAAGAATCTTCTTTCTGAAGATTGTAATATAAATTTCAACTTTACTCATTCTGAAAAGGTGTGGTCACGACTTTATATATATAATCCCTAGTTTTATGGTAATTATTGTTGATAATACCTGAGGTTAAAGGGGGATGTATGTGGAAATTGATTGATTCTTTATCAATTTCATGGATATATAGAGTTTGTGTATACATAGAAGCACATGTATATACATAGAGTGAGTAGTAAAAGATATATAAATTCCATCTTGGGATATAAAATGGTAACTTTTATGGTGCTGAGATAATTCTGAAACTCACTCATTCCAAAGAAACATTCTTTGCAAAAAGCAAAGGCTTCCAATGAATAGTTCACTTGGGTTGTTTTTAATACTTTTTTTTTAATCAATGAGAAATCAATGCTCGTGTCTTCTCTTGTCAGCCACAAAACTCATAATCCGGTTGAGTATCATGATTAATAATATGTCACACTTTTATGCTGCTGATCGGCTCACTATTTCAAAGAAAATCATAAGCAGCGTGAAACGGGACGGTCTAGTTTTGGTCGATACCGTTTTACATCAATGATGCGAATTTGACAAAAATATAATTTTTTCTCGACGGTAGGCACATTTTTATGGGGGAAAAATGGTACATAATGAGCTATTATTTGTCTATGATATATAACTACCAGTTCGGTCGTGTATTAATTTGCAGTGATCGTTATCAAGATTCGAATCGAAACCATGGGTTGTTTTAATAACATGGGCGATTTGACTTTGTCAACGCATACTCGTTTTGTGAAACTTTTGTAGTATGTGGTCTACATAAACCATGCATTCTCTTAAAAGATAAAATATTATCGTATATGAACTCTTTTAAGTGACTACTGAATATTATAAGAAAAACGTTGTCTCTTTTGATTAAATGTAATGCAGAATAGCAATTATAAAAGTAATGCTATAGATATTTTGTTGTATAGCTGTGGTCAACTTTTGCTAAAAGAATGCCACTTTGGAAAAAATGACTCAAGCATTTAGACCAAATAGCAATCACTATAGTTTTCACGTCAACATCAAATTTCTATTCAGTATTACGTACTAATTATAACTTCATTTTCTATTTGTCCAAAATGGACACTAACTCCGCAGCTGGTGGCTATGTTTAATGATAAGCATCTCGTAGAGATCGTATATCCACCACTCCCGACGAAGGGTTAGAGAAGTGGGGTCGTCTCCAATGTGTGACAACAGTCTTAGAGACACTTACGTACACCTTCCATCGTCCATGCACAAATATTTTAAGAAAACAGGAAAGTAGAAAAGCTTTGGATATATGATTTTGAATTGAGATAGGTATAAATATAGTAGTAGGAGAGGGAGAGGAAGAGAGGGAAGAGATGACATTTTTAATGAAGGGTCCAAAAGAAAAACAGAATCTGAAACGTCAAATCATGTTAGTTGAGGTCTTTGGCTGTTTGTGCCTCTGACGGGTCTTGTCCACACACTTTAATGTTTCCTTTTCTTTCTTTCTTTTTTCACTGCCTTTTTTCTTCCTTCATTATTATGTTTTTTTGCTTCAATCTTCATTATTACCGTTTTCATTATCCTTTGTTTGTTTAACGGTAAATCTGTTTCGGAACAATTTAGTCTAATAGCCACAAATAAAAGTAGTGTAAAGAATGTATTAGTTAGTTAGATATAATTAGTTATATATAAATTGCCAAATCAAGTCCATAACAAATTAGAAACGTGGATACACAGCTTTATCCTTAATTTTGTTTTTGTTTTAATTAGCTTACATGATTGCATGTGACACATAAATGACAAAAAACAAATTTGACATAAACCATACTTTAAAAATAATAAAATTATGTATTAATGATGTTATTGGTTTAACTGATTTTTATTTTAGAAGTCTACACTTTAAAGTTTAATCCCTACCTCCAACATCTTTAATCCTAACAATCCTATGAAATTGTATATGCTTAAGCAGTTAACCCTAACACTGTGTACCCTTACGCTAATTTAAAAGATTCTATGAAAGTACTTCTAATTTTATATTATTTTTAGCAATAGAATTTCATAACATTAATTTCTATGCTTTATAAACATGTTTAATTCTAGATATGGTATAACTATATTTCTTAAATTGTTACCCTAAAGTCGTATAAATGTGTGTAAAAAAAAAAGTCGTATAAATGGTGAACAATTAAATTGCAAAGATGAAAGAACACAAATTATTCACGTGGCCAGCCCAGCCCAGTAATTGATAGATTTGTTGTTTAAGCCCAGCAATTAGTATCGAATCGAACCAATATTCTGAACCGAATACATCATGGTTACACGACCGACACCTATAAGGTTGTCTTCTTTGATGATCAAACCTAAAGTCCGAAAAAGAAAAAAAAGAAAAAAAACCCGAAAAACTTTAGCTCATTGAAAGACTAATTGACTAAAGACATGGCAAAAAGGATACTGTATTTAGTAATTGTTTGTGTTTGAATTGATTACGTCAAATATAGTTTGATAACGAGATGCATATTGCAATCCCATAGCCAAACTAGAAATATACAAATTTGAATAGAAAAAGAAACGAACTAAGGCAAGTCATATACGGCAATGAAGGACATCAATACACTTCCCATCCAAAGCTTCCCATCTTTCTCCTCCACTTCACTCACTGCCTTCACCACTTTCCCTTTACTATCTTCCAACACCTTTAGCACTTTCCCTTCTTCACTGTACTTCACAGCTACAGCATGAGGCCAACCACCTACCTGCAGCAAGTACTGAAACTTCACTGATATCGGCAGCTTCAGAAAGAACTTCCTCACCCTCGGGTAATGCGCCATCAAGTGTGTGAATATGTTTCTGTGGCAGTGCACCGCCACCCAGAAATCTCCATCTTTGTTTGTGCGGATGTTGTCTGGGAACCCATGTAATAGAGCTACCACTTCTGACGTTCCAGCTTTCTCCCCTTTCAACCAGTATTTCCGTAATCTGAACAACAACAACAAAAAATGACTTAGATTCTGTTCACAGTATTGGAGTTTGTTTCTAGCAGAATCATTGAAACGATATGGAAACAACATGCTAATCGTTCCATTTTAGCTTCAATCAGAAATGCTGATTGCAGAAGTTATGCCAAGTATATATACAGACAATGATGTGGAAGTCAGAGAGGAATTAAGATGAAGGACTCACCTTCCAATAGATCCTTCACAAAAGATGAAAAAGGAGCCGTCTTTGCCGAGGGATAATCCGTTAGGAAACTGGAGATTTCTCACGAGAGTGGTAGTCTCCTTTGTTTTTGGATTGTATTTCAACACCCTCCCACTGTCTTCCCCCGAGACAATCAAAAGCATAAATTTCCTACAAATAGCGCAATCAACATACTCAAACAAAAGTAGTAACTAGACATCGGAAGCTCATTGCAACTTCTTGTAGATCCTCAAAAGATAAACAGAATTCAACATTTAAGGCTCTGAAGTTATAGCCGCAGTCAAAATTTTCAATTTATGTGCCTATGACAGATCATTTCAATCAATATAACATGAGTTCCAAAAAGCAACACTTTATGCAAGCCACTGATCAGGAGAGTTAGTAAAGATCAAAACTTTAAAACCTTACATACCTTCGTTGGAAGAAAGAGCTGCTATCAGTAAAGTAAACATTGCCTTCATCATCAATGTCAAGATCATTGGTAAATCTCAAAGGCACACCATCAGCCTCGTTTGTAACAGAAGTTGCTAAACCTCCTTCCGGACCAACTTTCATTATCCCCAAATACGCATCTGCAATGTACAAATCCCCATTTTTCTTGTCGAATCGAAGACCTAAAGGCCGACCACAGATATCTTCATCCTTTAAGTAATCCAAAAGCGATGGCTTAGGATCACATAGCTCTGACCTAATAAAACATCAAAGTTGAGAACTTTACTGGAAACGAAATGGTCACAAAGACTCGATTGCAATCACAAGACTCACCGATTGTTCGAAGTATATGCGAAATCTGTCCAACGAGTGCCATTCCAAAAGAGAATTCGACCGTCGGCGACTCCGGTATAAGGACCACGACCTTGCGGATCGAAAGCAATGCTCTCGGGACCTTGAACCTCGTTAAGAAACCTGATCTCTGAATTCTGCAACAGATTCTGGCGGTCTCTCTCCTTTGGAAGTGACGATAACGGAGGCATGTCAATCTTGTAAGTTTTGAAATCCGGGAACTTGGAAATGGAGCTGTGACTGAAGGGATCGATAGCGCAATAGATGGCAAAGACGAGAAAGATCTTCGCGAGTATGCTCATGGCCATTTTCTTTGTACGAGGGATGATGATGATGATTTGAAGAAGAAAATGGTTGGGGAAGTTTTAAGGTAGAGAAGTAGAGAAGAAGTAGTTGCAGTAGAGTACACTTTTCTGGTTGAAAATTTAAAACTTTTCTCAATTGCTGCTCTTTTTCGATATATTAAGAAAAGTCAAGGAGCAATTGCAAATCGGCTAATCTGATGGCAACCCGGTATTAAATTAAAAAAAGAAACATGAAAACCGGGTGAACCGGATCGACCTTCCATTTTTTCGGTAGACCAGTTTTATTTATTCTGCAAATAATAATCGTCTTCAATCAGAGAAAAAGTTTGCAGTGAGAAGGAGATTGATTAATCGATCTGAGAAAGATGGGAGATTCGGAGTCATTTGTTGGGAAAAATTGGAATGGATTGAAGGATTTCTGGAGTGATAGGTTATCATTTTTCGAAAATTACACCAGATTCACCAAACGCGACGCGCCTCTTCCTTCTTGGTCTTCCTCCGACGTCGAGGAATTCATTGCCTCCGATCCCGTTCATGGACCCACCGTAATTTCCTTCTATCTTTCTCTCGCTCTGTGTTTTGGAATCTATAGATATTGTTGGTCCATTATCTATGACTCGGCTGGTACTCGATTTTACTCTGCTGTCATCGGTTTATTTTTTTCTTCTTCATTTGATTTTCCATTGGAAAGTTTCTGTTACTTTTTGATATAATAAAGTTCCACTAGGCTAGGTTTTTCTGGCTTTAGTCCTTGGAAGCACAGATACAAGAGGACTAAGCCCACTGCATCGTCGTCGGATGGCATAAAAAACCTAGCAAAAACTGAACTGTTGGTTTGGTATTTGGTATTCTTACTGAAGATCTTACGTTTGGTACTCATTGTGTATTTGTGGTCATCCTATCCAGCTGAAAACGGCTAGGGAAGCTGTGACGTTTGGTGTTACCGGAGCTGCACTTGGAGCTGTCTCTACTGCTGCTTTTGCCTGGAAATACTCCAGGAGTCCACATGGTAATGACATTTCTCTCTCTGTGAATAACTATTTGCTCTTTATAAACCTCACTTGTTTCTTCAAACGAAGACACAAAGCTTGCAATTCAGGGATAATGGGATTATTTGGGAGTCAATTAGACCTTTATGTCCTATATTGATAATACTTGGAAACTGGTTTGAAAGTTTATGCAGTTCTCATGGCGCTTACATTGTTTCTCAATACTAAATTGCTGTTTATTTTTCTTCCAACTTTTGACACCTCTAAACTACTGCTGGTGCGACAGGTGCTGCATTGTCCTTCTTAGGAGGAGGTGTTTTTGGTTGGACCTTTGGGCAAGAGGTCGCCAACCACACACTGCAACTCTACAAGTTGGACACAATGGCAGCCCAAGTTAAGTTCATGGAATGGTGGGAACGTAAGTCTCAATAAAGGTCCTGAATCTAAAACGAAGACGTGTGCTGCTTTCTCGTCCAGAGTATCTTCTTGGGAACAACATGAAATGCTGATTATCCATCCATTTCCAGACTTTCGCCTTTGAAACTTTTTCTATTCTCACTCTTGGAACATGTTTGCCTTGTCTTAATAATACAACATGCCTCATGAATGTTTTGAAGATTTGAGAAAATGAATTCAAAGAAACCAAATGGTCTCAAAAGAATCAGGGAATGACGACTACCCCAACTGAGCACATATCGAAACCTTTCCTTTGATGATTCATATTAGTAACTTTTCTTCATGTTGAGTTTGTTTTTTATGAAACTTACAAATTAACAACGAAGCATTTGCTTTCGTGTGTATTCGTACAAATATGATCAAGTAGAGGCCTGAAATTGTTCATGACTACTGTCGGTCTATTTTTTCATACAAATTGCTAACTACAACACAAATTGCCCTTCGGACTTGAAGAAACAAAATCCACTCCCATTGATCATATAAAGCAGATTTAAATAAGTAGCCTCTGAAGCAATATACCATACAAACCAGCCGAGAGATCCAGCAGGAAGGTGTTCCACTTATTTGAAAGAGTTGAAGAAGCTCACAGTGTCTGCCAGCGCAACGATGAAGGCGTCAACGTCATCCTTTGTGTTGTAAAAGTAGAGGCTGGCGCGTGCACTTGCATTCACTCCAAGATACCGGTGGAGTGGCTGTGCGCAGTGGTGTCCTGACCTTATTGCAACTCCGTGCTGCAACATACAATATTCGTTTTCAGTTTTCATCCCACTATGGATATTCTGATGAGAGAGTAAAGTAGGGGTTTGAGGTGGACGGTTAACATTAGAACGATCAAGATGAATTTGTTTAATCTAGATCAGTTAAAACTTCTTACAGCTGAACTCATTACTAATGTATGAGAATCACTCGGATCAAGTACTTGGACAGGTATCATGTAACCTAGATGATCTACGGGTTTTGTTTTAACCTAGTTATCAACAGAGTCCAGGCTCGTGTTCACACATGAGATTTCACCTAAATCTTGGAATAAAGAAGATCAACCTCAATTATAGGCTGCTACCACAAGATATCCTAAGGTAGGCATCTGAGATTCGCTTTGACCACTAAGTGGTAACATTACCCACTAAGAAGAGAAAGAGGTGGTAGGTAGTGCCCTTATCCTACTTGAGGTACTACCTCATATTAAAAGAATACGTTCAAGATAAGAGAAAACCAGTATGTGATGGGACAGATAGCTCCCAATTATAACAAACCTGCTGATCAAGAAAGGTTGCCAAATCAGTTGGGTGCAAGCCCTCCACATTGAAGGAACAAAGAGCACCCCTGTGAACACTTTCAGAAGGTCTGGGACCGTATATCCGCACATCAGGCAGGGAAGACAGTTTCTCGTACAAATACTTACCAATCTCTACCTGGATGACACAAGAAATTAAAATCTACAGTTAGAAAACATGTGAGAATCTCCGTGACTGTATGTACGTCATTGACGTCTAGTTGTAGGAAAATAAAATTAAACCTCATATTCATGGATTTTCGGCATGCCAATTCCTGACAAGTAATCAACTGCTGCTCCAAGGGCAATTGCTTCTCCTATTGCAGGTGTTCCAGCTTCAAATCTGATACAAACTTAAATATATTTATTTCTAAACTGCAGCAATTATGCAGATTAGTAACTAATATATGTAGAATCCCTACCTGGATGGAGGTTCCGCATAAGTTGAATGGTCAAGAAATACATCTGAGATCATTTCTCCGCCACCTAAAAGAGGATCGAAATACAAGGAAAAAAAGAAGTGGGACTCAGTCCAGTCCCATCCTTGATTAAACAGATATGATAAACTGTTTTCATAAAGAAATATTAGATAGACTGCTTACCTAAGAATGGAGGCATGGAATGTAGAAGATCACTCTTACCATATAAGAACCCAATGCCTGTAGGTCCACACATCTGAAGCATGATTATCATATTACTATAAGCTTGCCACAGGGCTTATTATGCATTTCATGAAGAAAAATAAACAATTCCAACCTTGTGAGAAGACGCAACTAGAAAATCAGCATTAAGCTTCTGGACATCAACCACCATGTGAGGAACACTTTGACAAGCATCCACTAGAACTTTCGCTCCAACATCGTGTGCCCATACCACAATCTCTTCAATAGGAAGAGAAGATGCTAAACAAAAAGAAACATAAGTTAGATACTTACCTTCTTTCATGGAAAAATTAAACACATATACAAGCCAAACAAATTGAATATGATGAGAACATGAAAAAGAATCTACCAAGAACATTAGAAACATGATGAACAGCGACGAGCTTTGTCTTTGGAGAAATCAATTCTCTCAACTTGTTTATGTCAGGGACTTCATCCTCATTCAAAGTCACAAACTTTAGAACTGCTCCAGTTTTTTGAGATACAATTTGCCAAGGAACAATGCAACTATGATGTTCAGCAACTGTAAGTATAACCTGAAAAGCTTGCATCATTCACAATCTCATTTGGAAGAATCTCAACAAGATGGATTGATAAAAGTAAAGCCAAACCTCGTCTCCTGGTTTAAGATTAGAAAGACCCCATGAATAAGCTACAAGATTGATGGCTTCAGTGGCATTCCTTGTAAAAACAATCTCTCTACTATCAGAAGCATTGATGAAACGAGCAACTTTTTTCCTAGCTAACTCAAATTCATCTGTAGCTTTAGCACTTAAATAGTGTATTCCTCGATGAACGTTGGAATTATAGAACTCATAGTAATTCTGCAAAGCGTCCAATACAGCTGCTGGCTTCTGAGAAGTTGCAGCACTGTCTAAGTACACAAGCTTTGACCCATTCACTTCCTGAAATAAAAACTCAATCAATGGTAAAATTGCTTAATTTTCAAATCCATACAATTCAAAGTTAATCAGGTTTATGGAAAGTGGACAAACCTGGTGGAGAATTCGGAAATCTTTTCGAACGCGATGGCCGAGAGAGACGGATTCGGAATCAGTGGAGATGGTGGCGGAGGAAGCGGCGGCGGCGGAACAAACGGATAGCGAAGAGGAGCAACGAACGCGGGAGAAGCTCCGGTGGCCGATGGAGATGGCGTTAGGGAACGACGGGAGTTTCATAGCCACACCTTCCATGGTGGAGAAGACGAATGAACAAGAGTGAGTCTTCAAAGTCACAAGTTCGACCACAGGCGGCGGTCAAAAGATTAATTTCATCTAAAGATATGGGCCGAATTAGGCCTTTTACTCCATTAAATGGGCCCTTGGTTTTTAAGGTCCAATCAAACCGGTTAAATACCGGTTCAACCGACTTTGAAACACTACAAAACACGTTATCTAAAATATCCTCCATTTAGTAGAAAAAGGCAGTTGACAGATATTTATGAAAGAAGTAATGATACGTAGGGAAGCGAAGACAGCAAAAGTAAGGTGTGAGAGTGAGAGATCACATGGGGAAGAGCAAAGAGGCGTTGTCATTTGATTGGACCGACCACTTCGTATCGTCTCATGTTCCTTCGCATCCCCAAGAATTGTCCACATGTCACACTCACACATGTCTTGGTTTTATATGCAGTCAATGACGAGCTCATTATTACTTTATGTACAGTTTCTTATGCCTTTCTTTATTACAAAGAAAGATCAATCAACGAATCACAATTTATAATCAAGAAAAACGGACAAGAGAGTAAGAAGAATTATGTCGCCTTCTTGTTCATCTTGTGTCAATGTGTTACTCATCATGTGCCTTATGCTTCTGAGTTTATCAGCTGATGCGTACAAGAACTACACTGTGGGAGAGTCCACGGGATGGTTCGATATTCAAGAGAGACCCTCTGCTAATTATCAGAAATGGGCCGATTCCAAATCCTTTTCTTTGGGTGATTTCCTCAGTAAGATTTTTTTCTTCAACCCCATTTTCGTTACTACAATAACTTAGCAAAATGTTATATCGTTTGTTTTGTTTTCAATATGTAGTATTCAACACAGATAGCAACCATTCGGTGGTTCAGACATATGATTTCAAAACATACAAAGATTGTGATTACGACAACAATGAAAACAATGATACAACAGAGTGGTCGGCTGCAAATCCTTCAGCAACATCTCCTGTTCCCGTCTCAATAAGTGTTCCTCTTGTTAAAGAAGGTTCCAATTATTTCTTCTCGGGAAACTATGATGGCGAACAATGTAAATTCGGTCAGCATTTTATGATCAATGTAACACATGGTCAGGGCTTACCAGATTCATCATCACCAGATGATGCTGCTGCACCTGGACCTAGCGAATCCTCTCAGTCCGGTGATGATGAAGTTGCTCCTGATACCATCGTCCCGGCCAATTTCGATCATCCTAAAGATATTGAAAGTGCTGATGATGATAAAGAGGTTCATAGTAAAAAAAGTTCTTCTTCCACAACAAAAACTAGTTTGTTTTGTTTTGTCTTTATGGGGCTCTTTGCATCATTTTAATCAAATATTCTTTCATATTTGTATGTATATGCATTCTGTTTTCTTCTTTTTCATAACTAGGATAATAATAATCAAAGAAACAAAAGAGTATTAGTGGAAATTTTAAAGCAGTGAGGGAATAAAGAAAAAAAGAGTAAAGATCATGAGTTATCCTTTTTTTATCGAATATAGTTTGTATTATGTTCAGTTTTTTACTTCGGATTTTGATGTCTCAAAGTTGAGTATCACTTGTTCTCCGAGATGCTTCAACGTAGAACTGCAATTTTTGTTTTTATGATCTAATTGTATCAACAACAATATGCATTATGACGGATATAAATCTAGTAGGTGACACAATACCGACTCCACTACAGATTATTAGGTTATACATACTAATCTGATTTGATGGACTAATTCATTGTATCTACAATATTTGTAGTCACAAATGACAAATCTATAAAGTTGATTAATTAATGTTCATCCGTTATCTAAATTGTTTTTTCCAACCACTTTTATTACAAAAGTTTTTAAAAGGTGTATTGTATCAAAGAACTTAAATAATTTGACATATTCTAGAATTTCCAATCACGGGGATTTTACTTTTACATTAATTATATACAAAAAATACTGTCAACAACAATTTTAACCAATTTAAAGGTCGTCAAATCATTATCACAAGAAAGGAAATGATGAGAACATCGTCAACAACATGGTTAATCAAAATGATCATTACATGAGTTGACATAGAAACTGTGCTAAAAAGCTTAAGGATGCATTAACATGTTAACTCAAGAGATTATGGATTCCATTCAGGATGTGATGTCTAATTGTCTATCATGTTTGACCACATTTTCGCTAGTCAAGAAACTCCAAAAGAAGGGACTATTTATTTGTGGTCAAGTCAAGAATCATTTTATAATTCATTATCCATGGAGAATGACCTAGCAACTTCCAATATTCATGCACTATCTTAACTTTATTTATGTTCTCAAAAACTGTCTTTATCATCATTTGCTTTCATTTCACGCAAATATTTTCTTTTAAATAAGTGTAATCTCCTCTCCAATGGGATCCAATGGAGCCCTTTTTCTATCAAGTAGTATTTTCTTTTGCTTTCACTTCATCGTCTCTTTCCGGATTTAGTTACTCAATCTTGCTTTTAGATTTTACTTTCCGGATTCCAATATGCGATGGCTTTATTGTTTGGACAAACCGTTTTGGTTGTTCGTGTTTATTAAATAGCCTTTCAATCAAATTTACAGGTACAAGGCATCACATTCATACAAATTCATTACAAGGATCGTCCACGTGCTTGTTTAGCTGGAAACAACTACAAAACTCAACAAAGTACAATAAATTTAGGATAAGAGAGAGTTGATGCCTTTGTCTTCCGCTGGCACATGGGTTACATAACATCAGAATTCGTAATGATACACGACACCCATTTCCCATTAAGCAAAAAAATAAATAGAAAGATTAAATAAATATAATAAATCTCCATCGAATAAAAAAAGAAGAAGAACCAAAAAAAGAAATATACAAAGGGTTGGTGGCCGAAACTTTTGTGAGGAGGAGGACATGAAATGGTGGTGGTGGTGGTGGTGGTTGCAAGCAAGCAAGGTGGTAGTAGCAGATATAGTTACAAGGGGATTCAAATGAGCCATTGTTGTTGTGTTTTCTTTTTCTTACGGTGCAGTTCCCCAAGTTGTTGTTGGTGTTTTACTACTCCACTCTGTTCTTCCTCTCACCACTTCCGCTCCATCCTGGAGTCGGAGCAAATGCTGACATTCCACATCCCCCGCTGTTGCCAGGTTACCGATATCGCAACCCGTAACTGCAGTGAGGGACTGAAGCACACTGTCTCTCCCGCATTCCCTCCGATACTCCAGAGTCATGCTTTTCAGCTTCTGCCTCTCCATTATTCCCACTGGAGCACTCTCCAGGATCCACCCAATGTACTTTACATTATTCACATGCTGGTTAACATCTAGGTCACTCCATCGAGGCTGAAAATGTTCATTACCAAGCCATTAGAGAGTCTTACAAGCTGGTCAAAGGTTTGTTGAAACATACAGCAGTAAATACTAGATACTTACAGTGAGACCAGATCGAACATAGTCAGCAGTCTTGTCATCAATTTTTGTTAACTTTCTGCTGTCCTCGGCAAGGACAGGATCAGAATTCACAAAATAAGGCTCTATTTCCCCTCGAACCTCTTCAGGAATCTTTGACAATCTCCTTGTCAGTTTATTCATCATCACCCACACACTGCAAGATAATATTTTGCAATACATCTGTCAAATAGCTAACCCATGAGACCAAAAAATTCCTAATTATTCATTACATAAACTTGTGTAGTTTTTTGTTTAATTGATGATAGAGCAAACACTATAAAAAGAGAGTAAAGACATCAGGTATCTTCATCAGAAAGACCAATGAATGATCAGATGAAGAAAATGAGAATAACTTATAAATATACCAAAAGAAAATCTAACCTTGATGCTCGTGTTAAGGTTTCTCCAGTATTACAGTCCCGAACTAGCCAATCACGACGCATACCATTCTTTCCAGACTGACTGACCCAGGTGTCTACTTCAACAACATCTCCCCTGTGAGGCATATATTGAATAAGCAAATGAGTTATGATGCAATATAATATGCATGCAGAGCATATAATTCAGGGTGCAAGAAGTCATTAGTCATATGAGCATATATCTCGTACTGTAAAAGCAGTATCAACTGAAAAAACGAAATACACATCATTTTTCCCAAACCTGGTTAAAAAGAGTGAGAGCATGAACCTGCAGAACCAGGTTTATGCAAGAGGATAGCTTACCAAGTAGGATATTTATCAACCACAACCTGCATACGAGTGACAACCCATATCAAGTTCTTCTTAAACATCTCAGGTGTAGAGCCAAACCCATCTCCAAGCAATCCAGCAGTCTTAACATGATTAAGCGCCGTTTCCTGTCATGAGCATAAGAGCTTGTTCATACATATCAATTAAACCAGTGACAACAGGTAACCGTAATCATAATCAAATGGTACCTGCAGATGATTCATGACGGTTTCTATAGATGCAGAGCGATCAGCACCTATTTCATATGACCTAATAGAAAAATTCTGACGGAACACAAGGCCATCCTGAACAATTCTCCCTATACCAAAAGGATCCACCAGCATGTCAGAACGCCTAGGTTTCCAATCAAGCATCATCCACTGTTTCTCAGCCGCTAAGAAAATCGTAGTTATAGCAGCAAGAAGCATGCTCCAGTCAGGTAACTGGTTGATGAAAGTTCTCGGCGCAGGGTGTGATGAGGTCTCGGTATCAGTCCTTACAATATCTACAGAACCAGGCAAACCAACCTTTTTCCCATTAATCTTAGGTGGAGCCTGAGCGTTTGGTTTAACCTTCATCCTACCAGAGTTAGGTGCAGAATTGAGTCCAGCAAGATTCGTAGACCCAATCTTATTGCCTTTTCCATTAGGATCAAGTGAAGAAGATGGTACAGGAAAGAATGACGACGTAGCAGAGGTGGCCACCATGACGAGGAGATGAAGCGTTCAAAGACACTGCCACCAAATAAAGATCGAAAAAAGTTAGCTCAAGTGAGTGATAATAAAATAAATGCTACATCTTTTAGCTACTAGCAGGAGGATCTTCCTAAAGTAGGTATAATTTGTAGTTAACTACAAAAATGGCAGAAGAGGAAAAGGACTTCCATAAACGAAGTAAACAAACACTAAAAATCTTCAACACACCACACACACACACAAAAAAAAAAAAAAAAAAAAAA
>Ga0041059_1002195_pt1 | contig 14846 bp, 11 predicted proteins | sample AraColnosormetaG_FD_56232 | JGI IMG/M metagenome (GOLD analysis project Ga0041059, IMG submission 56232) | Arabidopsis roots microbial communities from North Carolina, USA - Col MF nosort | ecosystem: Host-associated > Plants > Roots > Unclassified | place: USA: North Carolina | collected...
GATTTATATTAAGACATAAGAGTTACAAAGAGATATAAAATACAAAGCCAGAGCTGTTAAAACGGAGGAGATAACAGACGTAAAGAAAAAGATGAGAAATTAAACATCTAATTTTGCTGGAAATTGCCAAACCATAGCGAAAGATACGTCTCATGACTAGAAGCAGCGCTAAGAGAGGGGGATGCTGCAATATCCAAGCTCGCAAGCTTACGCCGGAGTAGAAGATGGATTTCTCTTTTAACCTGGGTTTCTGATTTTTTTGATGTGGAATATAGTCTTGAGTTTCTCTCTCTCCAAATATTGTAAACCAAAGCATGAAATACCAACTTGCAAATTGAATTAAGTTTTCTATTTGTGGTAGGATTCTTAATCTAGATTAGCAGGTGAGAGAAGCTAGTTGAAGGAAGAGGTATAAACTGTGAGTAGATGTCAAGTAATAGAGCTTTGGAGAAGTTACAGTGGAAGAAGAGATGATCTCTCGATTCATCTCCATTGAGACAAAGTAGACAAGAAGCAGGAACAAGGATGTTCCAACTTATGAGTCTATCGCTTGTTGTCAGCCTATCTTTTACCGTGAGCCAAGCCATGAAAGCAAGTTTGGGAATTCTTTCTTTAAACCAGATTTGTGAGTACCAAAGAACAGTTGGACCAGCAGGGTGAAGGTGATTCCAAGTCCTAGCAGATGAGAAGTTTCCATGCGATTGATGCGGTGAAGTTTTCCACAAGAAGATATCATCCCCAATAGCAGTTGTAGGAGGATCGTGAGAAGTTAGATATGATCGGAGTAGTATGACTAAGGGATGCCTTCCACGAGGAAGAAGCCAACTCCCAACATTAGCAGCATCAGCAACCACCGCAAGAACCCTAATACCAGTGACACGCGGACCAGCAACACCAACAACATCAATGAGCGGTCCTAAGTCTGTCCAATTATCATGCTAGAAGAGAGTATTATGACCTGAAACAACAGAACAAAAAATGAAAGTCCTAGCAATAGACCGCCAATCCCATGAATAGTTTAAGTCGCTTGGCAAGGATTCGAGAAATAACCTTATATATTGTGTTGCAGCAAGAGATAGGACAAAAATCTCCAAGTTTGTCAGCAGATGAGGTCTTAGGAATAAGGGCCAAAATAGTAGCATTAACTTGTTTCTGCAATTTCCCCGATTTGAAGAATTCTATAACTGCTTCTATTAGACATGGACCAACGATTGTCCAAGACGAAATGAAGAAGTCAGCAGTAAACCCGTCGGGTCCGGGAGCTTTGTTTCTAGGAAGAGAGAATAGAGTAGCAGTTACCTCTTCAGGAGTGGGGATCGCAGAGAGCTGGGTAGCCAAATCAGCCGAGCATCTGAAGGAGTTCAACTCTCGAATTTGTTCAACGGATAGAGGTTGGACTGTTAAGTTCTTGGAACCAAGTAACTGCTGATAATAATCCACAACCATCTGTTTTAACTGATTTTGCTCAGAGATTCTCTCATCATCATCATTCCTTAGAGAGAAAATTCGATTCCTAGAAATATGCGCCTTAACGGAATTGTGGAAGAACTGAGTCTTAGAATCACCTTCATCACACCATCTAATTCTAGACTTTTGCCTAAGAAAGGATTCATCTGCACTAGCAAGGAAAGACCACTTATTCCTAGCCTCTTTTTCTTCTTCAAAAAGGACCTGAGAAGGATTGGTAAGAAGAGTAGACTGAACTCAAATTAGGTTTTCATGCGCTTCAGCAGAACGAGCCTGGATGTTGTTGAAACTACTTCTATTAAGCACCTTACAAGCCAATTTAACTGCCCTAAGCTTTTGGCAGAGGGAAAACATGATCGAGCCATGTATTGACGGCAAATTCCAAGCAGTCTCCACAAGGCATTGATAGTCTGGGTGAGTAGTAAAGAAAGAGTAAAATTTGAATTGGTCTTTCCTTCGCTCTTCAGGCTCACCAGCTGTTACCTGGATTGGGGAGTGATCAGATCCTCCAGGAGCATCAACAAGAGAACGAGATTGAGGAAACAAGAAAACCAAGCCTCATTAGCTAGACATCTATCAAGCTTGCGAGTGATGGGATTGGTTGGTTGACCATTAAACCAAGTATCCGCTGCTCCGCGAGAAGGCAACTCTAAAAGCTCACAAGTGTCAATACAAGACTGAAACTCAGCCATACCTTGAATCGGAAGAGGGAAAGGATGAAGAGAGTAATGATCTTCAGCCACAAGTATTTAGTTAAAATCCCCAAGAAGCAACCAAGGATGTCTTCTCTGAAGACTGTGATGATGAAGCTCAACCAGCGAACTCCATAATTCCCTTCTCGCAATCATACAGTTTCTGGCATAAATGAATGTGACCGAGAAAGAACGTTTCGTAACCGGATCAAAAACTCCACAGGAAATAAGTTGATCTGTTTTCTTGTAAACAAAAACGGAAATTGCAGGACCCCAAATGATCCAAATTCTGCCATTCTTGGCATGAGGAGAGTAGTTAAAATCACTTCTCCAACCTGGGAAATTACGTGCCAAAATTAAAGCCGCATTATCTTGTTGGACATGAGTTTCCAAAAAGCCTCGAATAGAAGGTTTATTTGACTGAAGCCAGTTCTTGAGCTCATGTTGTCTACTAGAATGATTCAGACCTCTAATATTATAACAAATTTTTTTTATCATCATCGATTGTCAAAAGGTGCGAAAGCAAAGCTTTCAAGCGTGATGATGGGGACGTCCCTTTCCAGGCACCCGTCCACTATTGGAGATCTTTGAAGACTTAAAATTCTTTGGAGGATCCTTTTTTGGGTGGTACGAATCCACAACCTTCCCAGCAACAATGTCTAAAGTTTTCTTTGTTGTAACTGCTTTGTTAGTAAGGGAATCATGAATCAATGGAGACCCTGCAGTTTGTTTAACGGTTTACTAACCATTCTGATTTGCTTCCTCCTCTTCTGCAAATTCTGAGCCAATTAAAGAAATGGACTTTGGTTCATGTTCGGACCCCGAGACATGTGAGAGTGAAGGTCTTGAGCTACCCTTCACAACCTTCCATTCAGACGCTGAGTCGGAAGCAGGGGAATCAATGTATGAGTGATTAGACTTCGTAAAGTCAAACTCACCAGCCTTAGTAACCACGACAGCTGACGAATAAGTATCCACAACTGAGACTGGGACGACATGTGAAACTTTTCGGACGACCTGTTTGGGTGGTATAGCTCTGTAGGTGACATTAGAAAAGTTTGGTGTAGAATTATGTGGAGCGGTACGCTTAACAGACGAAGATGGAATCCTCTCGATATCTGGAGCTGATGGGCATCTGTGATAGAGATGTCCAAATTCTTTGCAGTAGTCACATTTTGGAGGAAGACGAGGGTATTCTACCGAAATTCTAACTTCATTTCCATCATCATCCTCCACCAACACCGATTGTGGAAGAGTTTTCTTGAGAAGGATCTCGACCTTGATCCGGGTATGAACTGCTAAAGGATGAAGCTGATGTTTTTCAGTGTGTAAAGGGTCACCAATTCCTGAAGCAATAATACTTAGACCAGGCATAGAGTATAATTGAGGTGGAAAGTCTTTGAGGATTATCCAAATCGGTAACGAGACTAATTTAAGAGGAGTTAAGGTTACTGTTGGAGAGCAAGCGGTAACAGTAAACAGACAGTTACCCGCCTGCCAACACCCAACCTCAAGGACCCAATTGCGAGTGGCCTCAGAAGGGATATAAATAAGCACCGTCCCACTCGGAAGACAACGAATGTTAATGCGCCCATCTTTCCCCCAAATTGGATTTAGGTCCACAAATATTTTGCCCGCAGGTGGAGGATTACCATGAAAATGAGCAACGATATGATCTTTCCAAGTATCAGTTGCTTTAAGAATAACAGATGCTGGAGCTCTAACCTTTGGAGTTCCATCTTCGGTGAAGGTTGGTTGAGAAGCTTTTTTCAGGTTTCGAAGATTGGCACTAAATCTAGCAGCCCAAATAAGTTGAGTATCATCAATCATAGGAGTGGTATCTTCTGCAAGCTTTTCAATTGCTGGGAGCGGATCTATAGTTACTTGAGATGACTCAATTCCATCCACAACGGGTACAGAAAGAGCAATGGAGGAAGATAGGCCATTTAGTTGGTTCTGGATAGCAGAGGTTGCAGAACCAGTTGTCGGAATAAGAGGAGTTAATACATGGTCGTCATCTTCACTCGCAGGAGGAATTTCGTGAGCCGAGGATGGATCTAGATCTAGAATTGGAGATTGGTGAGTAACATTCACAACAAGAGCATTACGAGTCGGAATCGGATCCGGTGGGTCTGGAGAAGGAAGAACCGAATTAGAAATCAAAGAAGACATTACAGAAAAGAAGAGGGGGGAGAAAGAGGATATTCTCGACGGCGGCGTGAGGCCACACCGTCGGCAGCAAAGTTAGGATAATAATCGCCTTATTATCGTCTTGACTTTTTTGCCTCAAGTATACAGATTTAGCTTAGATGAGTCTACACATGCTGATATAAGAATGGGCATTGTTAAGTTTTCGCTTTTGACTACCTTGTAGCATCAACCAGAGCCGTCATGATCACTTTCAGAGGGTCAATTTATGATTCCGGCTTTCATCTTTGCCTTTGTCTTAGAATTCGAACCTGGGATGGGATCATCATAGAACATGCAGTCAATTGGCTTGCTAAAAAAACTTAATGACTTGAGTTAGCTACGAAAGAAAATGTCAGCTCTTAAGCTACTGAAAGGGAAGTAAAAACCTAGATGATTGGGAACGGGTCAAACTTACAAATTGAAGGCTCTTGGTAGCAAGTAAGAATAATACAAGGATATCATCTTATCGTTCCTGATTACTTATCAGTCTGATAACTTAAGTACCCATATAGTTTTTTTTCTTTTTCCTTTTTTGAATAAAATTTAAATTTATTCGAAAAAACGTTTTTACAACAAGTGCAACATTTAGTTAATAATATCAATACACAAATTTCCTATGAGCTTTCTATTCCTCTTGGCTTTTATTTTGTGTCAAACCAAACTTCCATGCATCCATCATAGTTCATGTCTCCTTGTTCCCGAATAGAAGAGATTCGGTTCCGGACTTGTTTGTCGATGTTTCGAAGTAGTTGAGATGGCGGTAATGGTGTGTCATCAAGAAGATTTTTATTCGTCCCAATGAGGCGTCTAAGAGCGTAGCTTGGATAGCGATCCATGTTGTTGTGAACTTGTGTCTGAGGATCTTCTTTACAAGTAATACAAATTTCAGGATACAATATACAAACCAGAAAGAATCAGCAACTTGCTATATGTATCAATCATTTGGAGAAAGTGTATTGTAATATTATTCAAGAAAAGGAATGGGAAGCAACAAATAGATGAACTTATGTAGTAGATTCATGGAAAACCATAAACAACTCGGCAGTGAAAGACGGAGAGTGTTCTTACCTTATAATTTTGTTATCTCTGTAATTCTATCCTTAAGGTATAATAGCAATCCATGGATCAATTAAGATGTCTCATTAGACAGTGGTGTTCAAAATTTGTGCTGTCCAAGCAAGCCGTCTAGTTTTGGAATATACTATACATTTGTTCTGTAGCATCAAACCTGGAGGTAGAAAAATATTTCAATCCACTAAAACCAACCACGGGAAAAAAATATGTCAAGGACATTAATCTCTATTATATTCTACATATTATGAATTATTAACAGCTAAAATCACATACACAGTATGCATTAAGTAAAATATACTAAAATTTGATATGAAAATATTTTCTATGAAATGATGACTTTTGTTTTAAATAGTTTGTATAAATTTATAGAAACAACTACTGATTTCTCACAGCCTCTCAAAATTTAATTTGCGTTTCATTTTTTTTTTCAGTTTGAAAGACAAATAATTTTAATAAATGAATTATTACAACATTATAATTTTTGGTTAAAAAACAAGTACATCTAACCAACCCTAAGGTCGTTTGTTATCTCTCACTTTTTGCTTTCGAAAACACAAAACTCTCTACTTTCTGATTTACTAAAGGCGAAAGCTTTCGTTAAACAGAAATTTTCAGAATTCAACTTTTGTTACCCTCATGCTATCGATATGGCCGACGCTGATGAGAAGATGAAGACGATCGGTATGAACCAGTCTCCATGGGAACAGACAAGGTTTCGATCCTTAATACAAGAATTTAACTTCCGTGTACTCGGAATTCCCGAACTCACTAGAGATCTTATGAGACTTAAAGACAATATCCTTAATCGAAAGATTAATGCAGATAAGCAGGAAGAAAACCCTAATCTCAATGATCCAAAGATGAGACCCCGTATACGGATTAGGTCTAAACTAGTTGATAACCCTAAAGACCGTTTAGAAGCGAAACAGAAGTTGACAGAGTTATTAAAGGCTCTCGAGGAGAGACTAACTCGGTCGGAATTGAGAGTTTACACTAACTTGTGTAAAGACTTAAAGTCTCGTTGAATCGCTTATAGCCAATTCGTTAAGTCTCTTCAACGTTTGATCGAGAAATACAAGAATCTTTTTGTACGGTTGGTAGAAATTGCCTACGGTGATAAAGAAGATGAGGCTGTAACTAGGGTTAAAGTAGATGATGATAACCCGCAAGAAACAGAGACGAATTATATCAAGTTGGAGGGAAAGAGGAAGAGAGGAATGTTGTGTTGTGAAGAGTTAAGATATCAAGGGACATAAGAACCTAACCGATATCGAAGAAGATATGTACAAATGGGAAGATGAGATGTTCGAGGTAGATATGTTGATGAGAGTTCTAACAAGTGCAGTGGAGAGTGCAAAGGAAGTTATTAAGGGAGAGATGGAGCTGAAAGATCTTGGAGCAAAGTTCTACAGATGTGTAGAGATGTTATATGGTGAAGATATGTTTGAAACAGTGACAGAAGATCATCAAAGAGCTTTACCTATGATCTTGAGCCGGTTGAAACAGAAACTGCGTCATGTCACGACTGCAAGAGAAAGATTGAAACCTCTCTGGAAGCAAACTATTGAAAAACTTTCTACAAATCAAAGAGGTTCTACAATCTCAAGTGAAGACAACAACAATCTGGTTTTAGAATGTAATTTCATTAGGTTAATTTTGGTATTTGTGTTGGTTCTGTTTTTTTTGGTTTAGCTAACTGTATACAATTGTCTTTTAGACTGTCCTAAGCTTTGTAGATTTTCAATTGATTATATATAGTAACAGTTAAAACACTCAAAGAACAACTTTAGCTTCTTCCATTTAAATTGACTATATATAGTAACAGTAAGCCAGATGGTGACTCAGGGCATGTGGGAGCGGGCCTCTATGCTTCGGCAGCTCCCTCACTTCACAAAGGACTTGGCCAAGAGCTGGTTGTGGGCGACACCAAGACAAACTAGTTGCTGGCAATCAAACGTGTCTCATTGCAACAGAAAGCTAAGGTAAAACTTGATTTCACAGTACCGAGTGAACCAGGAGAGAAGTCATACACACTATACTTTATGTGTGACTCTTACTTGGGCTGTGACCAAGAGTACTCTTTCTCGGTTGATGACAAAGGATCTGGCGTTGGAGATCACATGGAAGAATGATTTGTTGTTATCAGAAACAGAAATAATCAATTCTAAAACAGAAAGAATCGGAACTTAATCGATATCGAACAAAAATATTTAAGGTACCCAAAAATACCTGAAATACAATTATATATTAAAAATATATTAAATTTTCAAAAACCAAATAGTCAAAAATACTTGAAAATTATATTAAAAAAATTAAAATAAAAATACTCAAAATAACCAAAAAAATATCTAAATATATTCAAAAATACCCAACAATACCCGAAATATCTAAAAATATCCAAAACAAAATATCCGAATGGGATACTAAATTTTAAAATCGCAAGATTCGAAACCAAACAAAAATTTCAAAACACACAAATAGATACTAAACTTTAAACCGAAAAAAACCAAAAATAGATTAACCGAACCAATATAACCGAACACTCAAATTCCCACAACCAGAATTTTGAGGAACCCTCTAGTTTAAAACATGTTCGTTGAATGATTTTGTTTGTGTTTTTTTTATCTATTCTTCTTTAATTGGGAAGTTTTGGAAGGTCTTCTCAGATAGTAATGAAATTTTGTTCTCTGTGTTGATGTGGTAGCCGATATTATCAGATAGTAAAGGATGGAGAAATTTGTATTATCATATTTACCATTGGTTCCTTATCGGTATTATGCAAGAAATAGAGGGTAAAATGTCATTTCATAGACTGCTCTTAGTACTAGCACTGGTATAAATGAGAACAACAAATGAAGCAATTTTCCCTCTAAAATTCACAAGTTTTCTCATTAGTTTCTTTCTACTCCATTTCTTGATTTTGTGGTGTTTCGTTTAGAAATAGAAAGACGAAAACAGAAATTAGGGTCAAACAAACTTGGACCAAGAGTAACTTTTTTTGTGGAAATTTTTGTACTCAGATTATTTATCATGCCGTTATGAGATTTCTCTGAAACTGAGCTATTTTTCAGGAATCTGAGTTTCGATTTCACTGAGATGTTCGACTCCTACTCTCTTTATCCCACCGGAAAACTATCTCCGGTGGTTGATTCGTACGTCACCGCCGAGCTCGACGGCGAAGATATGAGAGACGACTACGCGTTTTTAGAGTCCGGTTTAAAAGACAACAAATCTCAGTTTATCTCTTACGCAAAACGCATCTTAGTCGGAGAAGACGCTGAATCAGAGAGAATCGAAGATTTAAAGCTTCTTACCGCTTGTTGCAGTTACGATTCCATCAACTGTGCTTCGTCAATCATCAACGGCGACGTTGGATCGGTTCCATATATCAACGATATTTGTTCCGATACAGGACTCTCGCTGTTGCACACAGCGGCTGAGTCTCACGCGCCACTGTGTGTTGAGATGCTTCTGAAACGACGCGCTCGTACTGATATGAGAAGCAAAGACGAACGCGCTTTGATTCCTCTGGAGCTTTCTCTCTCCAATGTCAGGTAATCGTCTCTTTGAATCATAAGCTTGAACCTAGTGTTGACTAATTTTGTTTCTATGTGTCAATTTTGCAGCGTAGATGTGAAATGGAAACCAACTAGTGAATCGATTGAAGACTGATCGTTTTGCTTGGTGACAAGGTTAAACACTAATTCCTTTGGTTTGCTTGGAGCCTGATTATGGAATGTGTGGTGAGTCATTTCTTATGTATATAGGACTTGACGGTTGTGAAACTACTCGCTGAGAAGACAAAGGAAGTGGACGTTGTGGCTTATGCATATGCCAAGGCTGGTGAGATAGTTTCGTTGACTGCATTGTTGATTGTAGCAAGTGGGAAGATCAGAGAGGCAACTGTGGCATTACGGGATGATGATGATGATGATTCTGTGGCAAAACGGGAGAGAAAGACGATCTATGAGGCAGTTATTCAAGAGGCGTTGCGTAGTAACAGCTTGACGCAAAGTGTATGCAGTGAGAAAAGAATGGTTCTGCTTAGAGAGATTGAGCTTCTTCAGCTCTTTGGTGCTGCAGTTTTTAGTGAATCTGTGGATAAGCAAACTTCACCACTTATCTCCATTGTGCAGGTGAGACTTGGTTACTACATTGGTGTTATTGTGTGAACTACACATGCGGATTATTGAGGGATGTTATGTGATTCTTGTAGGCAGGAGATGAAGCTGTTCTTGAGCTGTTTATAAACACCAACTTCGATGTCAACGAGAAAAATATAGAAGGGAATACTGTTCTTCAATGTAGCCTGAAAGGATCGTCTGTGCCACATAACCAGCAAACCAGGTATGATTTCTCTCTATTACCTTAATCATATATATAAGAAGGTCGCATGATGATTACTTCACAACCTGAGAATAGTACATTTGTGTTTCCAGAATCATGAACCTACTTATTGCACACGGTGCTCGAGTTAACCAAAAGAACAAGTTGGGTTTATCTGCAGTTCACTTTGCTGCTGCAAATGGCAATTTATCTACACTTGAGGTATGATTCGCTTGTTTTTTTGCTTCTCATCCTAAGCTGAAACAAGATTATGACATTTCAGATGAATTTGAGCCTACAGATTCTACTAGCGGCCAACCCTGACTTGGTTAACATGAAGACGGTAATCAAAGAGACGCCACTATTCTTCGCTGTGAAGAATAATCATCTTGACTGCGTGGAGCTTCTTCTTCGATGTGGTGCAATTACGGAGATTCATAACCTACGGTGAGGCAATACTCAAAACCATTTTTTTTATCAAACTCATTGACATGTATCCCTTTGTGACTTAATCCGATGTTTCATACATGTGCAGAAAGCAGAGACCAATAGAGTTAACATAGTCACAAGATATACGTTTCCTCCTTAACACAACAAATATCAGTTGTTGTAAGTATTTGTTCTTCTCTATGGCCAAAAGCTTTCAAGAAATATGCTTTTCTTCTAACATAAACAACCGTGAAATCTGCAGTCAGCAAAGAAACAGAACTTGCACAGTCACAAAGTGCAGCAGTTTCACCAAATGCAAGTGATGAGGAAACTCTTGGATTTCTCGGAGATTCTGTTCCAACATGGCTCAAAACATTTGTAACCTGGCTTCCTCTGTACCTCCGAGATACATCAGCGAACTGGAAAGGGGCTGGATATCCCCTGTCATCCTTCAAAGCCGATTTTCGTGCTGTTTTTGGAATGGATCTCGATCACACCTCTCTTGATTTCCCTAAGCACATCGACTTTGTCAAATACTTTCCAAGACTCTGTCAAATGAAAGTCGTCCCCATAGGTAAACTTGGAGCTGCAACACACTGGGTCATGCTACCCACCAAATCTAAGTGTTCTCAGCTCAAAGAAAGACCTCCTGAGCCACTCATTATCACTAAGAATGACTCTGTTGCTTCTCCCAGCAAACCAAAAGCCTTATCAGTTCCTCCAGATTTTAAATTCATACAAGAAGCACATGACTCTAAAACCTTCAAAGCTTCACCACAACCAAAAGCTCAACCTCCTCCTCCCTTAACAGCATCGTACAACAACAACCAACGTCAACTAAAACACCCGGTTCTTGAGACACTTACAAAGATCAGAAACAGCACTTCTGTCTTCTTTCTCCGTGAGTTTGACTTTTATCAAGTAAGCAATCAAATCCCACTCCTTACTCTTTCATGGTTTTCATATATCTGTTTCTCACTTGGTGAGTCATATGCATTTGGCAGAGCTATGAGACATGTTTAAAGGAAGGCATGTGTTTCTGGTGCAACAAGAACATGATTCGATGGGCAAACTTCCCTTGCAGACACAAACTTTGGTGCAGCTCTTGTAAACAACAGATTACTCAATCTACTTCAGGAGAGAAGATCCTTGAGGAAGACCATCATAAGTGTGTGGTCTGTGATGCAAAAGTGGAACGTTTCGTCTTGTCTCCACCGTTTGAATCCGGTCACCATAGGATTTTAAGTGATCGCCCTAACAACGCCGAATTAGCCACTTCTTTCCTTCAGTTCCTCAGCATAAGGAAGTAATCATGTTTCCCACTTTGTCTTCTTATTCACTAACCACTTTCATCTGTTAATAAAAACTTCTTCTAACGTTTTGTTTTACGTTACTGTAGCTCCATGAACAAGATGATATATCGCGGGATATAGAGAAAGGAACTTACCCCAACAACTTCAACTTCGTGTCGTGATAAGTGGATTTTACTAAATTCGTAAATACAAAAGATGATGGAGATGAAAGCTCTTCTTTAACAACATTTAGAGTACATATGGTACATTTTTGAGATCCAAACCGGTCTTACAAATTATGGAATCCGAGTTTGAGTTTTCTCACAATCTCGTCAAGTCAATGCATCAAAAATTGTCTCCTTCTACAATTGTTTTCTGCATAATCAAATTTTAAAAATCCCCATGTTAGGCTAATCCTAAAAAGCTACAACGATTATAAAACACTATTACCAGAAAAAGGTAAGTGTAGAAGATTATAGGCATAACACTATCATCATATTGTGAATGGTGTATATTTCTTATGTTGAATCAATATAATACAATGAGTTATTTATACAAGATGAACGAGGGAGACTCTAGGTTTAGCTAAATACAGAACATGCCTAAAGCAGAGTAATCAAATATTATGCTTTTAATGAGAATCTTGTCATATTTCTTACACGCCCCCTCAAGATGGAGGAGCTTGAGCTACCCTCAGAGCACCAAAGGATTGTGCCTACAAGAAAGCAACAAATTCCAAACATGAGAGTTCTTTACGTTTTAAAAAATTTCAGCGGTTTAATTACCGAAACAGATTTTCGATTCCTTGTGGGTGCATTATGCGAAAACGAAAGATCATAGAGATATTTAACAAATTTCGGTATCAATTACAGACCTATATTCAAAAGTTTGTCCAAGTACTCTATTCTAACGTTTGCTAACAAATTCGTTTAAATTTAGAATATTACCTCTCTAGTGAGTTGTTGTGGTGCTTCTACGTCTACAATTGTTTCGGCCAAAAGTTTTTATGAACCACTCTGGTTTGTAGAAAACCAATATGTATCCAATTGTTAAACCCAAGACAATACCAGGTATGAATCCTATTGCAGCTGCTATCCAACTAATCACCTCTTCATCTTCTTCCTCTGTTTCCGGCGTTTTATATTGTTGATGTGAAGCTGGCGTGTGAATATCTCTGCAATCTTCTTCAAGAGTAGAGCCAAAAAGTCCCAGGTTATCTTCAAAGGAAGAGCAAGGCTGCGTTAGAAACTGCTGGCCACCTGGTACTAGACCTGCAAGCTGGTTATGAGAGAAGTTCATACACGAAAGGAACGAGAGGTTCCCTATCTCTTGTGGGATTTCTCCATAAAGCTTGTTCTGGGAAACATCCAACGACTCGAGAGCTGTCAGCTTCCCCATTGATGAAGGGATGTGGCCGGTGAAAGCATTGTTTGACAAGTTGAGCACGAGAAGCTCTTTCAATAGACCGATGGACTTTGGAATCTCTCCTTCAAATTTGTTTCCCGAAAAGTCGAGTGCTGTGTAGATTGTGAGGATACGTATCAGCTCCGACTCTACACCTTTATTCATCAAAACCATTGAATCTTGGTAATAAACTGATCCCATGTAGTTTGCATTCGACCGATCTTCGTCTGTCCCAAGTGATGACATAGCACTCCACTTCACAAAATAATCTGATGGCAAAGTTCCATTGAAATGATTATGCGATATGTCGATGATTCGTAACTTAAGGAACGAGGCTTCATGTATTGGTCCATGGAATGCATTGGAGCGAAGGACTAGAACTTGTAGCTTTGGTAGAGAAGTCAACCAGAACGGAAACGTGTCATTGATTCTGTTGCTTTCCACGTTCAAAACTTCAAGAGTAGAGAAAAATCTCAAAGATCTTGGAAGCTTTCCCACTAGCTGGTTATGGCCGACATCTAGAGACCTCAGTATTTCAAATATGTGCTTTGGAAGACCTCCGCTAAGATTATTTTGACGAAGGTTTAGATGTGAAAGATTACTCTTGAGATTTCCCATACAACGAGGGATTAAACCACTAAAGTTGTTGTCTGATAAATCGAGAGTTTCTAGAGAACGCAACTCACATATGAAAGAAGGAATCTTGCCGGTGAAGTTATTGTTGGAGCCAAGCAAGTGTCCCATAGATGGTTCAGGTTTATTTGGTCTTTGGAAACCGATGAAAGTGTTGTAAGAGAGATTCACGTAGAACAAGTTTGGTAGCGTCCATAACCAGCCAGGGATTTCACCAAAGAAATTGTTACTAGAGAGGTCGAGACGGGTAAGTTGAGAAAGGTTTCCAATGAAAGATGGAATCTGACCCGAAAAATTGTTCTTACAAAGGTAGAGAGAGGTGAGATTAGAAAGATTTCCAATTGAAGATGGAATCTGACCCAAAAAATTGTTAACGAAAAGGTTGAGAGTCGTGAGATGAGAAAGACCTCCAATAGAAGACGGAAACTGACCAAAAAACCGATTAAAAGAAAGTTCTAGAGTCGTGAGATGAGAAAGATTACCAATTGATGATGGAACCTGACCCGAAAATTGATTACAATAAAGGTCGAGGAAGGTGAGATGAGACAGGTTTCCAATTGAAGATGGAACTTGACCCGAAAAATGATTAAAAGAAAGGTCGAGATAGGTGAGATGAGAAAGGTTTTCAATTGAAGACATGATTTGACCTTTAAAATCATTAAATGAAAGGTCTAGAGTAGTTAGGAAATGAAGGTTTCGAATACTGCTGTTGGAATGAAACCGGCCATGGAGGTAGCTGCAGCTTAGGTCTAGCTCGATCACTTCCCCGGACTTGGCATTGCACGTGACTCCCTCCCAATTACAACAGTCGCTGTTGTTATTCCCCCATGACTCCGTCTTCGGATGAGGTTCAATGCAATACACCGTGCAATAACGACAAGGCTTCCCAATCTCAAACTCGGTTTTGAACTTGAGAAGTGCATCCTTTTGTTCGGGACGACACAAGTGCCTCGTAGGAGCCGCAAGCACGTCCGAAAATTGAGAGATGAATAAGAAAATAAAAGAAAGAGTAATACGAATGGTACTCTTTGAGTTCCAAAAGCCTTTCATCCTTCTTAAGCTAATTTAATTTTCTTGAATAAAATCTGGAAATTGTGATGGTACGTAAAATGTTTTCATGCCCATTTCTTTATATACATAATAATAGACTCTACTCCACAAAGATAATTCCAACACAGCTTGACCCTACGAGGCGTTCTTCACGTTAAACGCAACGACTTAAAAAGTCTTTACGTTGAATAAGACCATGTACATAGGAGATTTTTTGTGGGTATCATAAGCCTAAAAATATTAAATTAATAGACAAAGCAACTGATTTGGACTTGAGAAGTATCACTGG